>Ga0209666_1000063_pt1 | contig 83225 bp, 131 predicted proteins | sample SaaInlV_125m_DNA_FD_184679 | JGI IMG/M metagenome (GOLD analysis project Ga0209666, IMG submission 184679) | Marine microbial communities from expanding oxygen minimum zones in the Saanich Inlet - Saanich Inlet SI037_S3LV_10m_DNA (SPAdes)... | ecosystem: Environmental > Aquatic > Marine >...
TCTTGTAACATCATCTCAGTTTAACCGTGATGGTTATGGCAACTCTGATGTTGACCTTACTAATACATCTGAATCTATGGGTATTACTCATACTGCTGACTGTATTCTTGGTCTTGTAACATCTGAACAGCTTGACGAACTCGGACAACTCATGCTCAAACAATTGAAAAATCGTTGGGGTGATATCAGTTGGTATCGTAGATTCTTAGTTGGTATTGATAGAGCAAAGATGAAAATCTATGAACTCGAAGAGAGTGCTCAAAACAATATTAACATGGACGACAGTTCCGGCGGTAACTCTGGAAAAAAGAGGCAGAGCTATGACGATGACGGACCAGTGTTCGACAAAACAGACATAGGTCAGCGACTCGGTAATAAGAGCAAAAGAAAAGGTGTTTTCAACAACGTTCAACTAATTTAGTTTTTATAAATAACTGAAACACCACATTTTAAGTTAAAGGTATTATGAAAAGTTTTAGTTCATTCGCTAAAGACAAAACGAAGAAGGAAGACAGCCCTTGTTGGAAATCTCACAAACAAGTGGGAATGAAAAAGAAGGGTGGTAATCTTGTTCCTAATTGTGTTCCTAAAGAAAGTGTAGATTTAGGATTTAGTGCATTTTTAGGTGAAGCTCCTATTGCTGTTCCAGACTTTACTGGAGATGAAGAATCATTTGCTATTGATGTTCTAGGTAAACTCGACGATGGTATATCAACTATTGAAAGTGCGATCGAGCTCGACAATAGACCTGGTAAATCTAATACTAAAAAGATTGGTATGTTCGCCATTATGAATGGTGATAAACGAGTTAAATTTGCTTCATTAGCAAGACAAATTATTGCTGATACTGAAGAGTTAGAAGAAGGCCCAGAGCCACCAGCTGATAGAATCGACAAAGATTTTACCATTAAACATAAGGACATGAGTAGATATATCTATGTTAACTCTAGACCTGATGGAAAAGCAAGTAAAGCAGGTGATGACCCTAATGAGTTAATGACCGCAGCTTTATGTCTTAAATCTAAATTAACTGCACCAAGTACAGTTGAAGAAATGGACGAGCTTATTGAATTTTGTAAGCAAGAAGCTAACAGTCGTAATGTTCTAGGTGCATCTGCAGGTCAAATTGCAAGTTTAGATGGACAAGATTATGTTAACCTTTGTCAAGCAGTATCGGCTGCATTAGCTATTCACGCTAACGGTTATGGTAATGCTGATAAAGTTTATTTAACAGGACAAGCTTGGGATAAAGACGTTAGACAATTCCAAATTACAAAATATGGAATGAAAGACTTTAATAGTTCTGATTTTATTTGTAAAAGGGGTGCTAACTTTATTGGTATATCTCTTAAAAAGAAAAAGAGAATCACAGAAGCAGACCCAACACTTATCAACAAATCATTTAGTACACTTTTCCAAGATAGTAAATTTAATGCAATGATGACAACTCTTGATAGAAGTGCAGCTGCATTTTATATTAAGGTACTCAGAAAAGCATCTCGTAATCCTAAACAATATAATGTACCTCCAGCCGTAGTTACTGCTATAAAGGGTGTTAAGTTAAGTCAAACCAATTGGAAAAAGTTTGTACAACGTATTCCAAACGATTTAATTAATTCAGAATTAAAATCAGCAGGTAATCGTAATTTATTCCAAAAAATGTTTACTATCATTATGAAGAATAAAGACTTAATGGCTAACCAATTAATTAATTTGATATTTAAATCAGATTTACGAACACTAAAGCAAGTCAACTTTGATTTTGCTCTTGTTACAGGTATTGGTGATTATGGTCCTCGTAAAGGTGTAGATGTTAAACCTGGTGAATACAAAGACATTGAAACGACATCAACTAAATTAAATACATTACTAAAAGACCAAGGCGTAGGATTTAGAAAAACACCAGGCGCAGTTCAAGCATTTGATGTAGGTGCTACGGCTGCTATGTTAAAGTTTGATTTAATGATTGGTGAGTTACCAGTATGTCACATCGAATTAAGATATAAAGGTAACTTTAGGTCAGCACCGAGTTTCCTAGCAAAAATGACAGACGAATTTAAAGCAGAATTCCAGGATAAAATAACATGATAAGGTTTAAGACATATTTGTCAGAAGCAGCTGGAGCTAATCTCCACATGACTCATTTAGAAGATGCTGTCTTAGATGGTGGAGTTAACGGAACACGAAATGTATTCCAATATCTTCAAGCACTTCGTGATATGCTTGGTGGTAATACAAAGGCACCAGTTAAAATATCAGTTAAATGGGACGGAGCTCCTGCTATCTTTGCAGGTACTGACCCATCAGATGGTAAATTCTTTGTTGCTAAAAAGGGAGTATTTAACAAGACTCCAAAACTATATAAAACAAATGCAGAAATAGATAATGACCTAAGCGGAGATTTAGGAGCTAAATTTAAAGTAGCTCTTGCAGAATTCTCTAAGCTAGGAATTGAAGGAGTAGTGCAAGGTGATTTCCTATATACGAACGACGATCTTAAAACAGAAAATATTGATGGAGAACCGCATATTACTTTCCATCCTAATACCATTGTTTACGCGATACCTAAATCTTCAGACCTCGGTAAACAAATTGAACAATCCAAAATCGGTGTGGTTTGGCACACAACGTACAGAGGCTCAACTCTTGACTCAATGCAAGCAAGTTTTGGAAAGGAGATATCAACAAAACTTAAAAAAATCCCGACAGTCTGGCACGTAGATGCTGTATTCCAAGACCACTCTGGTAAAGCAACATTTACAGCTGCAGAAACAAAGTCATTTAATAAACTCTTATCAGATGCAGGTCGTATATTCAGAACCATTAAGCCATACGCACTGAACGAATTAAAAGATAACGAAGAACTCAATAAAAGAATTAATACATTCATTAATAAGAAAGTACGAGAAAATTCTCGTATTCAAAACGTTCCTGCAGCGATCAACGATATGCAGAAATTTATTAATGAATATTATCAGAAAGAAATGGACAAGGTCAAATCACAAGCAGCAAAAGATAGAAAAGCTGCAGTGCGTGACAGTGTCTTAAAATATTTTGCTAAAGGTAATCTTAAAGAAGTTACCAAAGTGTTTACACTATATAATTTATTAGTAGATGCAAAAATGATTGTAATCGCTAAATTAAATTACAGCGATGGTTTAAGAACTCTGTTGAAAACAACTTCAGGATTTGAAGTAACAGGACAAGAAGGGTTCGTTGCTATTGACCATCTTGGTCGTAATGCTTTAAAACTTGTTGACAGATTAAACTTCAGCAAAGCAAACTTTAGTACTGAATATATTAAAGGGTGGCAAAAATAATAACATAATATCATGAGGTGATTGTATATGCCTACAAAATTACAACCGAGTCAGATGGTTAAAGACAGAAATACTGGCAAACTAAAAACAACACATTTTTATATGAAACAAACTCCTAAAGGTGAATTGTTTCAATATATTAACAACAAATCTGGTAAACCAAAAATCAAACAGAAATGTATGAACGAGTTAGCTAGACGCAAAATCGATATTGTTTGGGTTGACCCTAAAGAATAATCAGTCATTTTTATTATGAATTTAATGACCATAACAATTGACAAACACAACACAATGTGTTATAATAACTTTTTATCATAGGAGATTTATGAAATGGGACGAATACGCGATAGGGGCCATGACGGTGGAAACATCTGGCGATGGCAAACAATAGAGAAGTACGTACGTAAAAACAATTGGACAAAAGGAGCAGAACTTGGAGTATGGGTTGGAGAGACCTTTAAGCACTTGGTTAAGACATGTCACAATTTGCACATCATTGGTGTTGATTTGTACGAAGCTCAACCTGGCTACGATGGACCAGAACAATGGACGCGGGGCGAAAATGGCCATGCATGGGACCACGAGACATATTATCAGGACCTCGTTAGATTTTGCCAGGGTTACCCTGGTCGTGCCGAGATTATAAAAGATTTCACAACTGAAGCAGCAAAACAAGTAGACGATGAAAGTTTAGATTTTGTCTTTATTGATGCTGACCATAGTTATAATGGTGTTATGAGAGATGTAGAAGCTTGGGCACCAAAAGTAAGAAAAGGTGGAATGATTATCGGGCATGATATACATTTTCCAACTGTTAAGACAGCAGTTGTAGAACTATATGGTGAAGATGGTTATTTTGTTGAAGATGATTTTTTATGGTTTGTTGAGAAGAAGTAAATAATGAAAACAAAAGTGATTAATTTTTATGGTGGACCCTGCTCGGGTAAAAGCACAGCAGCGGCCGGTTTGTTTTATAAGATGAAGTTAGCAGGTTATAAAGTAGAACTCACAGATGAGTTTGCTAAAGAATGTGTATGGGAAGAAAACATCCCAATGCTAAAAGACCAATTATGGATATTAGCACATCAACATCGAAAAATACTTAGATTAGCAGATAAGGTAGATTATGTTATAACAGACTCTCCAGTATTGCTAAGTCCTATTTATCGTACTAAATATGGTGAACCAATGTATTCAGATACTATTGACACCATGGCTTTAGAGTGTTATAATAAGTACGATAATATCAATTTTATGCTAAGCCGTACTCGAGAAAATTACGAAGAAGATGGTAGAGCACAAGATGAAGTTCAAAGTATTCAAATTGATTTAGATATATTAAAACAGTTTGAAGCACTCGATATTCCATTTACCCAATTAGAAAGCGATGATAATGCATCAGCCGCTTATCGTTATATAGTGAGAAAACATGCACATTGAAATAGACAAAATTTACCAACGCGAACTACAGCGTCAACAATCAACAATTGAACTAATTGCATCTGAAAACTTTGCATCAGATTCCGTAATGAAATTATGTGGTTCAGAATTTACAAACAAATATGCAGAAGGTTATCCTGGTCGTCGTTACTATAATGGTTGCGAACAAATGGACGAGATTGAAAACTTAGCAATACAGAAACTTAAAGATATCTATGATTGTGAGTTTGCAAATGTTCAACCTCATAGTGGAGCTAACGCAAACCTAGCTGTATTCCAAGCATTTTTAGAACCTGGTTCTCGTATCCTTGGAATGGATTTAGCAAGTGGTGGACATTTATCCCACGGTGCTCCAGTTAATATTTCAGGTAAAAACTATGTAACAGCTCATTATGGCGTAGACGAAAATGGTTTAATTGACTATGAAGAAGTTCGTAGAATAGCTTTAGACTTTAGGCCTTCAATGATTATTGCAGGTGCTTCTGCTTATCCTCGCCAAATTGATTGGAAAAAGTTTAGAGAGATTGCAGATGAATGTAGAGCATTATTAATGGTAGATATGGCTCACTATTCAGGCCTGATCGCCGGTGGTGCTTATGATAGTCCAATCCCTTATGCAGATGTGGTTACTTCAACTACTCATAAAACATTAAGAGGCCCTCGTGGTGGAATCATCTTATGGAATAACCCTAAATATTCTAAACTGATTAATTCAGCTGTATTCCCAGGTACACAAGGTGGACCATTAATGAATATTATTGCAGCTAAAGCTCAAGCCTTTATTGAAGCAGATACAAAAGAATTTTTTGATTACGCTGAAAATGTGATTAAAAATGCACAAGCAATGTGTAAGGTATTTGAAGAACGAGGAGTTAAAGTACAAACAAGTGGAACAGATTCACATATTATTTTAATGGATTTGAGTGAGAGTAAATATAGTGGTAGGGAATTTGCAGACTTATTAGAAGAGAATGGTATTACTGTAAATAAAAACGGAATACCAAATGACCCTCGTCCCTTTATGGAAACAAGTGGTATTCGTATAGGTACTGCAGCAGAAACAACAAGAGGCCATGATGAAGCATGGTTTATTAAATTAGCAGAAAGAATAACGGAGTTATTACAATAATGGAAATTACACCAATTAGCCCAGTATTGAATCCACCCTTTGCAAATAAGATTGATTACGACTTAAGAACAGTTAAAGTAACTACTAAAGTAAGTAATGACTATCAACAAGAAACAGTTTACACTTACGATAAATATGGTAGACTAATGAATTCTGTAGTCAGAAAAGATACAATAGCAGAAATATGAACGTAAACATACCAAAGAAAATGTCTCATATTTGGGTAGGGCCAAGACCGGCTCCACTCAAATGGATGTATACTTGGCGCGATAAACATCCAGAATGGGAATATAAGATATTTACAGACCAGATGTTAAAAAAACGTGCTTGGAGAAATCAAGCATTGATAGAACATTATTATAATGCTAGAGCTTTCTGTGGTGTTTCAGATTTAATTCGTTATGAGTTATTATATGAGCGAGGTGGATTTATTGCAGAAGCTGATATGATTTGTTTAGAAAATACAGATGAGCTATGGAGCTCTCCAGCTGACCATGCTTATACTTGTTATGAGAATGAAAAAGGCCGTGGTGATAATGTTCAGCCAATATTTGGTTGTAATCCAGAGAATCCGTTTGTTAAACATATTTTAGATGAATTAAAAAAGCTTAGACCACAAGATTTACATCATCAACCTCACAACTCAACAGGTAATGCTTTCTTAGCAAAACATATACCAAATTGGAAAGATAAATTAACAGTTTGGCCATCACACTATTTTATACCACAATTTTATATTAATGGTGCACAAAGATATAATGGGCCAGATAAAGTTTACGCAGACCATAAATGGGGCTCAACAGGTATGGGCTTTAACTGTGTAGATTATTCGCAAGGAGTATTATAATGTACTTATCACATAAACATAAATTCTTATTTTTGCGCACACCCAAAACAGCATCAAGTAGTCTGTCAGATTTCTTTATTAGAAATATACAAGACGATGAAGCAATCTATACTGAAGTAGAAGATAGTAATCTACCAGGTACATTAGATGAAGCGATCGTAAGTAAATATAGACCTTATGCTTTTTACCATTTTACATTAAACCAATTAATTGACGAAGGTATATTAACAAAAGAACAAGCATTAGAATATGATATATTTGCTTTGTTAAGAAATCCAGTTGATAGAGCAAAAAGTTTTTATTACTTTTATCGTAAATGGAAAGGTCGACAAATAGACCCTTCTATAGAACAATATCGTAATTGGACAATCAATGGAGTATTTAGAGGTGAACCAAATAGTGGCATTGTTCAAAGTAGCTTATTAAAACTAGGTAGTAAATCTGTTGGTCGTTTCTGGTTATACGAAGATTTAGAAAAAGAATTAAGTAACTTTATGTTTAACCGTAGGTTGCGTATTGACCATCCATTACCAAGACATAAAACAGATTCAAGAGTAGCAAGACAGAATGAGATTGAATTTGAGCAAAAAGATATTGATGAAATGAAGAAAACATTTGGCGAAGATTTTAAATTATACGACGAACTAGCAAAGTGAAAGCTTATATCCTGAGAATCAATAGTGAGTTGTCACATAAGTATGCAAAGATAACTGCAGAAACTTGTGATGCTATTGATTTAGATTGGGAATATTTTGATGGTTGGTATGATATAACAGGTCGTGCAGCTTGGTGCCAAACTGGTATTAAGATGAAATTTTACGAACCACCTTTAGTTATAGACAATATGAGTCCTGCACAGAAAGCAAATGCATGTAGTGCTGGACATGGTGCAATATGGAAAAAGATTGCAGAAGGTGATGATGAAGTTGGTATAGTATTGGAACATGATGCTTTAATGTATTATAAACCAGATATTAAAGTACCAGACAATTATTTAATTACTTTAGGATATAAGTTATCTAACTATCACGAGTATAGATTTTTAGATGCAAAGAATGAGCCTAGAGAATTAATACATATTGATGGGCATGAAGGTGCTCATGCATATATGATGACAAAAAGAACTGCTCAAAATTTAGTACATGAAATTGAAGAAAACGGAATTTTGGGTGCTGTTGATAATGCATATTTTATTAGAGGACAAAGAAGAACAAAAATACCTTTAATGATTATGTCACCAACTCCAGCAATAGGTTATTTAAGAGAAAGTACAATATGGAGTCAATCTGCTCATGTTAATTATGAGTTTATTCCTTCATTCGTAAAATATTATAAATAAAACAGAGTAGATATACATTTAACAATTAGGGTTCATCTCTTATGAGCAAAACATTTCAAGAATATTTGGCAGCTAAAGCTAAAGAAAAGGAATTACAAGAAGTCGAGAAAGATGCTGACGGTAACATCATCGATAAAGACGGAAAAATCCTTAAAAAGCGCCGTGGTAAAAAACCATCTGATGACTCAGAGAAAGAAACTGAAGTCGATACCAAACCGGAAACAGATGATGAAGAAACACCTGAGCCAAAGCCTGAGCCAAAGAAAAAAGTTGCAAGAGATGACGATGACGAAGACGATTCTGAGTCAGAACCAAAAGTCAAAGCAAAATCTACTTCAGATGGTGATAAAGGTAATGAAAAAGGTGATGACATCGATAACGACGATGAAGATGACCAAGAAGCCGGAAAGAACATAGTTAAACAGAAAAAAGACGATAAAAATTCAGCTGATAAGCTAGACAAGAAAAGATTTAATCCAACAAGATTTGTGAACGTTAAACCAGAAATAAAAGAAGCTATGAATGATTCTGCAAAAAAATCAATCCGAGACAGAATTGAAAAAATGCAAGATGAGCAAGATCGTTTAGATGTTATAGTTCAACAAAAACAAGAAGAAAAAAAGAGAATCCGTCAACAAGATATTGATAACAATGCTAAAGGCATAGCTATTAAAAAGATTGACCGATTAATTGACCAAATAGAAGATCGCCATCGTAGGATTCAAATCGATAAAGAATTATTGCGTGACGAGCTACGTGAAAGCGCTGAAATAAAAGAAGCTGTAAATGATACAGTAGTTATTACATTTGGACGCATGAATCCTGTTACAGTCGGTCACGAGAAACTTATTAATAAAGTTATTACGACCGCAAGAACAAAAAGGGCCACACCATTTGTATATCTAACTCATACTACAGATAAGAAAAAGAACCCTTTACCCTACAACCAAAAACTCATGTTCGCTCAGGCAGCCTTTGGTAGTAGACTCGTTGTAAAATCTAGTGCAAAGACAATTATTGATGTTGCAAAAGAATTACAACGAACATTTAAAACTCTAATCCTCGTGGTCGGCTCAGACCGCGTCAAGGAATTTGAAACACTACTCAACAAATATAATGGTAAAGAGTTTAAATTTGATAATATTGAAGTTATTTCAGCAGGTGAACGTGACCCAGATGCAGAGGGAGTGGCAGGAATGTCCGCCTCTAAAATGAGAAAAGCTGCTGAAGACGGAGATTTAAGTACCTTTAAAAGAGGATTACCTAGCAAATTACAAAGACAAGCCAAATCGGTATATGGCGCAGTCAGAGCAGGTATGGGTATCAATGAAGGTATTGAAGAAATAGAACAAGACTATTTAAGTGAAGCACTAACTCGTCAACAAAGACTAAGACGTAAAATGACTATGCGTCGTATGAAGTCTAAGATTATGATGGGTAGACGCAGAGCTCTGAAAAGACGTGCTACTAATTCAGTATTACTGAGTAGGTCACGAAGGTTAGTATATCGTATGTTGAAGAAGAGATTCTCTAAAGGACGATATGCTGATATGCCTTATTCAGCAAGACAAAGAGTTGATGACAGAGTTGGAAAGATTTCTAAAAATAGAATTGATACATTAATGAGAAGATTCTTACCTAAAGTTAAAGCTGTTCAAAAAGCTCGATTAGCAAAGAAAATCAAAAAACCAAACGCTACCTCCATTCCTAAGCCTAAGTCAATAAAGAAGGTTAAAGCAATAGAGAACTTTGATTCTCTATGGGAAACCTTTATAACTGAAAGAGTTAAGGATGGTAAAGTAGTACCGAATAGCCCTATGGGGAAACAGAAACTGACCGGCAGAGAAGTTGCACAGTATTACCGCGACAATCCAGCTGCTAAACGTGCTGCAAAAGATAAAAATATCAAACTTGCAATTGAATTGGCTTTGGATTTAAGCGGTAATATGAATTACGCTATTAAAGAAATTGAAAAATTAAAGCGCAATTTGAGTAAACATCCAGAAGTTAAAAAGGCATTACAAAATGCTAATGAAAGCTTTGATGGTGAGGCATACGGAGAGTATACCTTAGAAGCTCGAATGCAATCACAAGATAAAGATGTTAAAGATTTAAAAGGTACACAACCTAGTAAATATTATAAGGGCGTTAATAAAGATACTAAAGACGACCGTGATGCTCATTTTAAATCAAAAGCAAAAATGGACGATGACAATCCAAAAGCATATACACCAGCTCCTGGTGACAAAGACCCAAAAACAGGTGAGTTAAAGAAAACAAAAACATCTAGCCATACAACTAACTTTAAGAAAATGTTCGGCGAAGAACTTAAAGAATCAAAAAGACCTCACATGTTGATCGCAAGAAACGGCAAACCTGTTGTAGACAAAAGATTTAAGCAATTCCGTAATGGACCAGAAGAGTTAGAAGCTCAAAGAGTAAGAAAAATAGCAGCATTGATGCAAGTAGCAGAAGATGTAGAATTTATCTTTGAAAGTAATCCTAAGAAAGCTCTTACAGATAAAGCAGAAAAATCTGGTATCTCATACGGAATATTAAAGAAAGTATTTGACAGAGGAGTTGCAGCATGGAGAACAGGACATAGACCTGGAACTACTCCAACACAATGGGGATTAGCTAGAGTAAACTCATTTGCAACTAAATCAAAAGGAACATGGGGTAAGGCAGATAAAGACTTAGCCGATAAAGTAAGGAGCTCTAAATAGTGAAAGCAGCAAAAGGTACAATCAACGAAGCACTCAGACAAGTAGCAAGTTTTGGAATAGAAGAAGCAAAAACAGGTGATATATGCAAGTGTTGCGATAATAAAATTGACGCAGACGGTAAATGTGGATGTGATTCAGATTGTGAACATTGTGGCGGACAACATTCGGTCTCTGAAGAAACAGATAAGTATGGTAATCCAAAACTAAGTGATAGTGATAAAGCACAAATCGAAAGACTTAGAAAAGAGGTTGCTAGCAAACGAGAAGAAATAAAACAACTACAAGACAGAATACATTCAGTTAAAAAGGCTGCAGGATTACCAGTATGAAAAACCTTAGAGATTTAATTAACGAGAGTGGAGCTGGTCTGTGGGGTACAGATAAGGCTCGCGCTAAATTGCAAAAAGATACTCCTGGTCAAACCATTAAATCTCTTGTAAAAGACAAAGAAGTTACTGAAGCAGCTGACCCAAAAGGTACTATTAAAGTTGTCAAACAAGATAAAGTTCGTTATATTACAAAAGACGAATTAAACACTTACAGACAAATGGGTTGGAAACAAGCAGAAAAGCGTCCTCAAGGCGATGACAAAATTAGAGCTGCTAAAAAAGCACATGCTGCTGGAACATGGGATGGTAATGTCAATAAAGATGGTAAGCCTATTGTACATATTGATGGTAAACCTGTCGTTGTTGAAGAAACAAAAAGAATTAAAGTATCATTCAAGTTTAATAGTGTAGCAGACTCTGCAAAAGCTGAACGTAAAGCTAAGCAAATGAAAAAATTAACTGTCAGTTCTGAAAAGATTGAAGGTAAAAACTTATGGTTGGTTCATGTTGGCGGTGATTATGCTGAGGTTATTAAATACCTTAGAAGAAATGACCTTGGTAGTAATATTCGTCAAACAGTTAAAGAAGGTTCTGAATCTTGGGAAGACGGTTATGATCGTAGAGTCGTAAAAACAACCAAGCCAGAACATAAAGAAAAAGGATATAATTGGAGAATTAAAGGTAAAGATAAAGCACATCTTACTATTAAGCTCTATAAAAACAAGCCGTCACAGGCAGAATTTAACAAACAAATGAAACGTGTCGCCGGACACGAGTTCGGAGGATAAAAAGAATGAGACGTTTTAAAAAATTATTTAGTGAAGCCAAAATAGAAGTCGATGACATTTCTGTTGGTAAAAAGAAGAAGGCTCCAGCTGGAATTAAAGTTGACCCTAACTTAAAGGGTTATGCTTATAACGAAAAAAATAGAGTTACTGATATCGACGTTGAACAAGGCGAACGTGACCTTAAGATGGCTAAATTGAAAAAGGCAAAACAAAAAGTTCAGAATGAAGATTCTGATGGGTCCCATGATATGTCTTTAGATGATATTAAAAAGAGATATGCTAAAGAAATTATTCGTTTCCAAGATGGTGACGGTGATTTATCACACGGTGCTAAAATGGCAATGATGGGCTATGTAGGTTCAGATGCTATTAAGACAGACGATCCTGATGAGTTTGATAACTTTGTTCTAGGCTTAAAAATGGGTAAATATAAAAAGACTAACGAACAGCAGTCAATGGATACTCTACTTAATATGTTAGACGAAACTAATCTTGACGAAGCTCTATCTCCTAAAGAAAAAGAGAAGCGTTTAATAATGATTAAGAAAGCTGTTGAAAAACTTAACAGAGCAAATCTTGAAAAAGTTAAGAGAATGGCTATGAGAGATATGAAAGCATCTGGTATGTTTGACGACGCAATGGACGAACATGTAAAGGGTGGTGGTGATTCTTATGATGCTTTACAAAATGCAAAAGCCAAAGCGCGCGACCAAGGCAAAGTATGGGATAGTTTAGGCCGCGACGTAAAAGATCGTTTACTAGATAAAGAAATGGTTGCACTAGGATATGAGAAAAAACCTGGTAATTCACAGTATACCAAAGTTCCTACTGAAAAAGAAAAAGCATTTGCTGATAAAGTCAGAGCTGATAATGATAAAGTGAGGAAAATGTCAGACAAAGACAAGACTCAATATTATATCGACAACCCAAACAAAAGTCAGGGTGGAGACACTGTTTCCGAAAAGGGTAAAATCAAAATTAAGATTTCAGAGTACCAAGCTGTTGTACAAAAATATGAAAACTTTGCTCAAAAAGCAATGGAAAAAGCTATGGAAGCTGAAGAGAATGACGATGATATGGCATTCGAAAAATACCAAGACGAAGAACAAGCTTACCAAGATAAAGCAGATGATTTTAGACGTAAGGTCGACGAACTTAAAGACAAACTAAGTGATATGGAATAATATTGAAAAAGTTTAATAATTATATAGAAGAGAACTTCGGTTTATACGAAGGAGTTACAGTACCTCTCGAGCAACCAATGCTTGAGTTTGAGGAAGACTCCGACCCAGAAATTAATAAACCTAAGCGATCAGGTGGTCCTACTAAATATGTGGTCTATGTTAAAGACCCTAAAACTGGTAATGTCAAAAAGATAAACTTTGGCGATGTTAAAGGTGGACTTACTTCTAAGATTAATGATAGAGATGCAGCTAATTCTTTTGCAGCACGACATAACTGTGACATGAAAAAAGATAAAACAAAAGCTGGTTATTGGGCTTGCAGATTACCTAAACATGCAAAGAGCCTCGGATTGAAAGGTGGAGGAAACTACTTTTGGTAAAATTTAAAGATATAGTTTTAATCATTATATTAGCACTTGCAATAGCAGGTTGTTCATCTATTGGTAAATATTTACCAAGTGAATTTGATAACGTTGAATATGGTAAATTAGTAGAATTAAAAGTAATCTCTAATATGCCTCAAGAAGATTGGTGCAAAAAATCAACAGTAAATCAAATGAACTATAGAGCTAAATATTTAGTTACATATGCTGAAAATCGTTTAAATGATAATATCACAGAGATATATAAAGGATTACACGGTCTTACAGAAGAATTAGTAAATAAAGAAGAACCAAGTCAAGCATATTGTAGAATTAAACGAACTAATATACATAATATAACTGATGATGTATTAAGTGTTTTTGGAGACCGTAAATGAGTTTAGAAAATTTTGAAAAGGATGCTTTAAAGCAAATAGAACAATTAACTTCTTTAAAAGAATCTGGTGATATTACAATAGAAGAATTTAAAGAATTAGTTGAAGATATTGCTGATATATCTAAAATTGAATCTGATTTAACTTTAGAAGATAACAAGATTAAAGCTGAAAAAATTATTGATGCGATCAAAGCAGTAGCTGGTTTATTAAGTTAATAAATGAATCCATATATTGATGATGGTGGTATTCGTACCTTTGATATAAATGCACTAGACGAAGAGTTCGTTTGGCATAGAGATAACGAAGACAGAATTATAGAGATACTTGAAGGTGATGGTTGGCAATTTCAAGCTGATAATGCTTTACCATTTTTATTAAAACCTGGTTTAAGTTTTGAAATTAAAGCAGGTGAGTATCACAGAATCATTAAAGGTATTAATGATTTAAAAATTAGAATAAATAGAAACATATAGAATAAATTTTAAAGGAGACTGAAATGTCATTTAGAAATACTATTGAAGCAAAACTTACTGAAGCTGTTGACCAGTCTTTAGGTTTAAGTGAAGCTTCATTAAAAGTTAGTAACTTTACAGGTAAAATTGCTGATAAAGCTGGATTTAAAATGAAGAAGGTTGGGGATTGTAATCCTGGAGCATCTGTAGTTTTAACCGGCGATGAAAAAGCAATCGTAAGTTACGCAAAGAAATATTTAGGAGCTGAAGGAGATAAAATCAGTGACTTCCAATCAGATTTGATTGGTGGACCTGGTTGTCAATTCGAATCAGCAGATTTAGAAGAAGCTAAAAAAGAAGATAAAATGGATGCTGTCGGTAAAGAAGACGACGACATCGACAATGATGGAGATTCAGATTCTTCTGATGAATACCTTAAGAAGAAAAGAGCTGCTATTGCTAAGACAATGAATAAAGACAAATTGAAAGAAATGGCAAAAGCTTCTAAACAAGAACATATTAAAGGTGGATTAACAAAAGGCGCCGATGGTTATTCATCGTACGATTATCACAGAATTGCAATTGCATTAGCTGGTGGTAGAGCTGCTTATGAAAAAATGCCTTATGGTATTGGTCAACGCTTCAGAGATAAAGCTAAAGATATTAGCAACTCTGAGAAAGACAGTATTTTGCGTAAGCCAACACCTCAATAAATTTGTATATATAATTAATATGATTGAAAAAATATATCTATGGAGGATATTATGAGAAAATTAATCGAATGGCTAAAGAGCCTATTTGGAGCTGAAAAACCAGCTGAACAAAACAGCCTTAAGGCAGCAGTTGCGAAAGGTCCTAAAAAGACAGTAGCTGCAAAAGCAGTTTCTAAACCTGCTAAGACAACAAAAGCTCAGTTAAATAAATTAACTAAAGCTCAGTTGGAAGAGAAGGGACGTGAAATCGGGCTAGAGCTTGATAAGCGTAAGAAGAAAGCCGATTTAATAGACGAAGTCTATACGCACATTAAGTAGTTTCTAAATAGAAACATTGAATGCAATTTTTGTTATAACTTAACGTTAAATATAACAGGAGAATAACATGGCACTATGGGGAAAAACAGACACAGCGGCCGACGCGCCTACGTGGCTATCTGCCGATGCTAACAACACTAATAAGTCTAATGATAAAGACAACGGAGTATTCGTTGACTTGACAGAAGCAGGTGTTACAGCTAACAGAGCTAAGGGCCTTAAAACGCCTGGTTGGAATCTTTATAACACTTATACTACTGCCGATGGCCGTACAAGACACATTGCTGAACCTTTATGCGTAATGAAAGTTACTGCGGTTGCTGCTGGTGACTTAGGTGTAAGTGGAACAGGTGACGACTCGGTTGCAGCCGATAGCTAATAAATAGTTTTATTAACAATAAATAATTTTTTATAATATGAATTTAACGGAATCAACCTTTCTGCTTTATGCGATGAAATACTATGACAATCCACAATGTACGGATATGTCAGAGTTCGAAGAGGATATGAAGAGATTTCAATATCTCCGCAAACTCTTCAGTCGTTATAGGCAAGATAATGATTTAAAGGAAAGGTTGATACTGAACCACATGATTGTAATATACAATGTGTTTGGGGTAGATGCGACGAACATGCTCTTTTTAAAGCTGCATGAATTTCACAGTTATCTCAAACCCTTTGTGGAATATTTAAATTATATGCCACATGTATTACAATATGATGAAAAGATTATAAATCAAAATAGTATTGTTGGTGACATATTTATAGAACAGAAGCTCAAGGAAATTTAAATGGTAGTAGACTTATTTTTAGTATTTCAATTTATTAAAAAGCTCGTTACGCCTTTTACAAAATGGCCAGCTTATAAATTAGGAATTATCGATAAAAACGGTGACATTATTATTCGCCGTAAAGATTTTACTAAGAGAGAACAGAGCAACGCTTTTGGTGTATTCGACCAATTAGTTGGTAATGTTAAAAAGTTATTAGCAAAACTACCAGGCGGTCAAACAAAACTTGCAAGTTATGCAGCTGCATTATGGTTAGTCAAAGAACAAACCGCATTAGAGTCTGATACATTATTATCAGAAAGTAATGATATGTTAGTTGAAGAGTATATTGCAGAATCAGAAGCACGATTCATTGAAGAGTGGGCTGATATTATTGAAGCTACTGAGAAGGACGAAATGACTTCTGTAGGTGGTGGAGCAATTGCAGGACTTGGTGTTGGAGCTCAAGGGGAACCAGGTGTTTCCAAAAAGGCTCAAAAGAAACATAGGCGTAAAACTATTAAAGATTTTGCAAAAGAAAATGGCTAAGACAACCTCTAAGCAATTAATTGATATTAAAGTATTACCAACTTATAATAGCGATACTAATGTTGTTAAGTCAGTAAATTATAAAATTATTGTATTTGATGATGTCATAGGGCAAAATCCAGATACAGTTGTAGAGTTATTACAACAAAGTGTTTTAAGTTCCGAAGACTTAGCAGCAGAAAACTATATTACTATTGACGGAACGACAACACAAACAGAAATTATTAATTGGGCACATACTAATCTCGGTGGAGATGAAGCAGCAGCAGACATGATTAGTTATGCTGAGACCAAACTAGACGAAACATTATATTTGTCACAAGGTACAGCTGTTTACGACTTTAGTACGAACCCTGCATAGGAATAAAATATGAAACAAGAAAATAAAGATAACGTTTTTGAACAACTGAAAATAGACGAAGGTGTTGTATATGAAGTATACAAAGACCATCTCGGCTATCCTACATTTGGTGTAGGTCATTTAGTATTAGATTCAGACCCAGAGCATGGTGAAGAAGTTGGTACTCCAGTTAACGAAGACAGAGTCAAAGATTGTTTTGATAAGGATTTAGAAATCGCTATAAGCGAGTGTCATGCACTATATACTGAGGAATCATTTGATGATTTCCCTGGTGAAGTTCAAGAGATTCTTGTTAATATGATGTTTAACATGGGACGAACTCGTTTGAGTAAGTTCAAAAAATTTAATGCTGCTTTACTAAAAGGTGACTGGGCTGAAGCTGCAGTCGAAGGCCGTGATAGTAGATGGCATAAACAAGTGACCAATCGAGCAGAGCGCTTGATGGTTAGAATGGAAGAAGTTTAATAAATATAATTAAGATTTAAACCTTAAGGAGAAAATAGAAATGTCTATTGAGAAAATTATAGCTGAAGCAATTGACAACAATCCGCTTAAGCTGAAAGAAGCATTCGAAGACGAAATGAATGCACGTATTCGTACAGCTCTTGAAGAAAAGTACAAAGAAATGACTACTGAAGAAGAAGTTGTTTCTGAAGAAACTGACTTAGTCGAAGAAGATGAAGATGATTCAGATGACGACGGCGAAGAAGAAGAAGAGTTTGACGAAAAAGCTTGTGTTGCTGAATTAAAGAAAAGACATGCAGACGGTGAGTCAAAAGCTGACTGTGTAAATGCTGTTAAAGAAAAATACGGTTGCACATCTAAAGTAGCTAACGAGTTATACGCATCTAACTGCGGCGGTTAATACCGTGCGGGAATGGATTCTATCTTGGTTTAGTAAGAGATATACCGTAACGGTATCTTACGACACCAAGTTTGGAAACCTTGATGATAAAACTTTCCATGGCGTACGGAAAATTAAGAAAAGCAATTGGAAAGAACTAGTTTTTATAACTGCAGAAAAGAAGCTGATATCTGTACGGTCAGCTAGTGGTTTATTTTATAGAATTGAGGAAGAGTAAATGTATCAGATACTATTAGGCGCATTATTACTGCTTGGTGGTTCATGCTATTACTTATTTGACCAAAACCAAACTCTAATAGGAAATAATGCGAAACTAGAGGTTGCTGTTGAAGAACAAAAGCAAGCGATAGAAGCTATTAGAGAATCATACGAAAAACAAGGTGAAGCTCTTAATAATATGTCAAGAGCTAACGCTGTGATTGAAGCAGAAAAAGAGCGATATCTTGAGATATTTAAAAGACATAATCTCAATTTATTAGCAATTAAAAAACCTGGTTTAATTGAACTTCGCATTAATAAAGGTACAGCAGCAGTATTTGAGGAGATAGAAAATGATAGCAAGAACCTTAGTGTTAGCGCTACTGATAACGACGGTAGCTAGTGGTTGTTCGTTATTACCTCAAAAGCCAATAGAGATAGTCAGTAAACCTGTTCCTATCAATATTATCCAACCTGAACTGCCTAGACCAATAGGTTTATCAGAAGTTCAGATGAAAGTTGTATCTGAAGCTGTAATTACAAATCCTTGTAAAAAGTCAATACAATACGAACCACCAAGATTCAACGATAAGGGCGAAGAGCAACTCAAACGTCCTAAAGCTTGTGATTTAGAGGATAGAGAGAATCCAACATGGCCAGTCGGCTATACATATCTCGATAGATTCCTTGATGAGAACAAGATCGCACAAGGTGGTGACATAGTTTTCGTAGCAACTACGGTAAAAGACTATGAAATAATGACGGCAAATTTCCAAGAGCTCCGTAGGTATATCAGAGAGTTAGGAGAAGTCATTGTTTATTATCGTAAGGTAACCACTAATGACAAAGAAGAAAAGGCAACCAAGTCAAAACCAGTTGACCAGTAGACCACTTCTCACCACCGACCCACGAATAAATATTTTATTTAATTCGATATTTTACCGATTACCTTATAAATAATATTTGACAAATCCTCTTTGTTATGTTATAATAACCAATTAAATGGAGCAGACAGGTGTCAGACGAACTCAATCGTGTAAACACAGACATAGCATTAATTAAAAACGACATCAAGCAAATCGAAAGATTTTTTGATAAAGTTGATGAAGCAATGGACCAAATGGTCTCTTTGGCTCAAGATATAGCTGTGCAACAAAAAGTCTTAGAAACTTTTGATTCTAAGTTAGTATCTATAGAAGATAAAGCAGATACACAAGCTCGCATTAATATAGAAGCTCGTTTCGCTTTTAAAGAAGAATTAGATGACCATAAGTTAAAATTCCAAGGAGCTATGACTGATGGTATGAAAAGTGCTCAGGTGGCACATACAGAATATAATTTAAAACAAAGAGAATGGATGGAAGAGCGAGCAGACCGTACAATGACTGCAATTAATACGCTCACCAAAGAATTGTCTTTAAAGATAGATGAGAATGACCAAAGAATTCGTTCTCTAGAAAATCTAAAATACTGGTTATTAGGAGCCGTAGCAATTGTTACAGCTGGAGCCAACTTATTCATTGACATGATGTCTGGTAAATAATGGTTGACAAATCCAACCAAACCTGTTATAATATCCCTAATTAATTAAACAGACAGACTTATACTTTTATTATGATAGATTTCGTTGACGTACAATACGCACAATCTCTTGCCGGTCGCATGGAGAGATTCAAAGTCACACGTACAAATCCATACCGTATCAACTTCCGTTGCCCATTATGTGGTGACAGCCAAAAGTCTCGTACAAAAGCAAGGGGTTGGCTACTTGAGAAAGACAACAACTTACACTATTATTGTCACAATTGTGGTGCAAGTCATTCCTTTTCCTACTTTCTTAAGTTAGTCGACCCTCTTGCATTTAAAGATTACCTATCAGATAAATTTATTAATAAAGCAAAGAAAGATGACGGCAAGTCAGTGTTGGAAAAGACTAAGTTTGAGGCACCAAAATTTTCAAGTAAAGATGCAATAAAAAGTATAAAAAAAGTGTCTCAGTTGGACTACAACCATTTTGCTAAAATATATATACAAAAGAGGGTAATTCCTTCAGAGCAACATTATCGACTATTTTACACCCCAAAATTTAAAACTTGGGTTAATACTATTATACCCGATAAGTTTGCTAATACTGATAAGGACGAACCTCGTTTGGTAATTCCATTCTTCGATAAACAGAAGAAAATATTTGGAGTATCGGCTAGATGTTTTAAACCAGACTCTAGTCTGCGATACATTACAATTATGTTCGAGGATAGACCGAAGGTTTTCGGCCTTGACGTTGTCGACTTTAACCAGCAATACTTTGTGGTTGAAGGAGCTCTAGATTGTATGTTTTTAAAGAATGCGGTGGCCATGGCAGGTGCAGATGGAAATACCGAAGCTTTAGACAATGCAAACAAAAACGCTGTATTCGTTTTTGACGCTGAACCTCGTAATAAAGAGATTCACAAAAGAATGGAAAAAATCATTGACCAAGGATATTCAATCTGTATATGGCCAAATGATTTACCAGGAAAAGACATTAATGAGATGGTCCTTAATGGCCATAAAAATATTGAAGAAACAATTAGAAATAACGTTTATAAGGGACTCGAAGCAAAGATGAAATTCACTTTTTGGAAAAAATCGACATGACACTCTTCTCTTATCCACCTTTCAATTCCTTCGCGAAAACAAAAATATAACTAGGAGAGTAGTATGCAATATTGTGGCATAGAAATCGACAATAAACGTAACAAAATATTATCAGAACAATCACTTAAATTATTACAAGACTATTACTGTAGAGAAGATGAGAAGTCACCTCAACAAGCATTTGCTCGTGCAGCAGCTTGTTTTAGTGGTGGTAATAATAAATTAGCACAACGAATATATGAGTATGTTTCTAAGGGATATTTTATGTACTCATCTCCAGTATTGTCAAATGCTATAATAAAAGGTGAAAAAGTAAAAGCATTACCGATTTCTTGTTTCCTAAGCTATGTGCCAGATACTCTTGATGGTTTAATTGAGCATACAAATGAGTTAAGATGGTTATCAGTAAAAGGTGGTGGAGTTGGTGGTCATTGGTCAGCGATCAGAGCAGTATCAAATAAAGCTCCAGGTCCTATGCCATTCCTACATACTGTTGACGCAGATATGGTTGCATACCGACAAGGACGAACTCGTAAAGGTTCTTATGCAGCTTATATGGATTGTGACCATCCAGACATTATTGAATTTATTAATATGAGAATTCCTACTGGTGATGTTAACCGTAAAAATCTGAACCTACATCACGCTGTCAATATAACAGATGACTTTATGAAAGCCGTTGAAGCTGGTACAGACTGGAACCTTCTAGACCCTAATGATCGTTCAGTCAGAGAAACGATTAAGGCAAGAAGGTTATGGGAACTCATTTTAGAAACAAGATATCGTACAGGTGAGCCTTACTTAAATTTCATTGACACAGCAAACCGTGCATTACCTGATGCTCAAAAAGCAATGGGAATGACTATTAAGGGGTCGAATCTATGTAACGAAATTCATCTTGTCACCGATGAAGATAGGACAGCAGTATGTTGTTTATCATCTGTTAATTTAGAAATGTATGACGAATGGAAAGATACAAGTATGGTAAAAGACCTTATTGTATTTTTAGATAATGTATTACAATTCTTTATTGATAATGCTGGTGATGAGATTAGTAAAGCTCGTTATAGTGCAACACAGGAAAGGTCACTCGGTTTAGGAGCTATGGGATTACATTCATACTTCCAAAAACATTTAATACCTTTTGATAGTGATGAAGCTGTAGCGATTAACGAAATTATATTTAAAGACATTAAAACAAAGTCACTTGAAGCAACTATGACTATGGGTAAACAACGAGGTGAAGCTCCAGATATGGTAGGAACTGGCCGTCGTAATGCTCATATGTTAGCAATCGCTCCAAATGCAAACAGTTCTATGATTGTAAATACTTCACCAAGCATCGAGCCTTGGAAAGCTAATGCATTTACTTCAAGAACAAGGGTGGGAAGTCACTTAAATAAAAATCCATACCTCGAAAGAGAATTGGAAGCTATTAATAAAAATACCGATGAAGTTTGGTCGTCAGTCATTACAAATGGCGGCAGCGTACAACATTTGGATTTTTTAAGCCCTCGTGTTAAAGAGGTATTTTTAACCGCAATTGAATTAAATCAGTTAGCTCTTATCAGACTAGCAGGAGACAGACAGAAGTACCTATGCCAAGGACAATCTCTCAACATATTCTTCCCTGCAGGAGCAGATAAAGCAACTCTTCATAAAGTCCATTATGAAGCTTGGAGACAAGGAACAAAAGGACTATATTATTTAAGAACAGAAACATCTAACAAAGCCGAAAACGTATCGCAGAAAGTCGAACGTGAAAAATTAGATGACATTATTAACCCAGACGCAGTTAGATTTAGTCACGGACAAGAGGAAGACCAAGATGAATGCGCAGCATGTCAAGGATAGCAAGATGGATATAACAATATATACCAAATCAAACTGTCCTTTTTGTGAAAAAGCCAAAGCATGGTTTAAACAAAGAGGATTTACATACACACAAATAGTACTCGATGATGAAGAGCAAAGATTAGCATTTTACCAAAGAGTAAGTAATGGTAAAGAGGTAAGGTCAGTACCACAAATTTTTATCGACGATAAGCACATTGGAACATATAATGACCTGATGGCTATTGCAGATACTCTTGTTAAGAAACAAGGTGGATTATTAGAGTTCTCAGAAACTTATAAACCATTCCATTACCCTTGGGCTGTAGAGATTACAACAAGACACGAAAAAGCACATTGGATTGAAGATGAATTAGATTTATCAGAAGATGTAGCTGATTGGAAAGGTGGAAAGATTACAGCAGTTGAAAAAGAGTACATTACAAATATCTTAAGATTATTTACTCAAAGCGATGTTGCAGTCGGTCAAAACTATTATGACCAATTTATTCCTAAGTTTAAGAATAATGAAATTCGTAATATGCTTGGGTCATTTGCAGCAAGAGAAGGTATTCACCAAAGAGCTTATGCTCTATTAAATGAAACCCTTGGTCTACCTGATAGTGAGTACCACGCGTTCTTAGAATATTCAGAAATGGCCGATAAGATTGACTATATGAGAAAAGCTGATACAGCAACATTACGTGGTCTTGGTTTATCATTAGCCAAATCAGTATTTAACGAAGGTGTTGCACTCTTTGCTTCTTTCGTAATGCTATTAAACTTCCAACGTTTCGGTAAAATGAAAGGTATGGGTAAAGTTGTAGAGTGGAGTATCCGTGATGAAAGTATTCACGTTGAAGGTAACTCAAAACTCTTTAAAGCATTTGTTAAAGAACATAGTCGTGTTGTCGATAATGAGTTTAAGAAAGAAATCTATGAAATGTCAAAAGACATTGTAGACCTTGAAGATAAATTCATCGACCTTGCTTATGAAATGGGTAACATTGAAGGATTGGATACAGCAGAAGTTAAAGAGTATATTCGTTATATTACAGACAGACGCTTATTACAACTTGGTATGAAACCAAACTTCAAAGTAAAAGACAATCCACTTCCTTGGTTGGAATGGGTATTAAACGGTGCAGACCATACTAACTTCTTTGAAAACAGAGTGACTGAATATGAAGTTGCTGGTTTGAAAGGAGATTGGGACGACGCTTACGCAGCATAGAGATAGAACATGATTGATGAAAAACCTTTTATAGATGTAATTGAAAAACTTAAAGCAGATGGAAATTATAGAGTTTTTAATGATATTGTAAGAACTCGAGGAGAATTTCCAAGAGCAACATGGTATAGTAAATACTCACCGAAGAATATTATTAACTGGTGTAGTAATGACTATTTGGGTATGGGTCAAAATCAGTATGTTATTGACGCTATGCAAACTGCGTTGGATAAAACAGGTTCAGGTAGTGGAGGTACTCGTAATATTGGGGGTACCTCCCATTACCATGTAACACTGGAAAATGTATTGTCACAATTACATAAAAAAGAACGTGGTTTATTATTCACTTCAGCTTATGTAGCTAACGAATGGAGCATGATCGCTCTCAGTCGTATTATTCCAAATATTTGTTTTGTTTCAGATAATAAAAATCATGCCTCATTGATTATGGGAATTAAACATAGTCGAGCAGATAAGATTATATGGGAACATAATAATATGGAAGAATTGGAATCGGCATTGAAAACATGTCAAGAGAATTTCCAAACTCCATGTATAGTATTTGAAAGTGTTTATAGTATGGACGGTGATGTTGCACCAATTAAAGAAATCTGTGATTTAGCAGATAAGTACAATGCAATAACTTATATTGACGAAGTTCATGCCGTTGGATTATACGGTGATACTGGTGCAGGTTATTGTGAAAAATTAGGATTATCAGATAGGGTAGATATTATAAATGGAACCTTGGGAAAAGCGTTTGGTGGCCATGGAGGTTACATTGCTGGTGGTGCTACTGTTCTTGATGCTATTCGAAGTGTAGCAAGTGGATTTATATTCACAACAAGTTTAAGTCCAGTAATGTGCGCAGGTAGTATTGCATCAATAAGATTTTTAATGGAACATAATGAAGTAAGAGAAACTCATCAGCGAAATAGTAAAATTATTAAAGATATGGTAATTGAAGCTGGGTTAGAAGTACATCCTGAAGCTTGTACTCATATTATTCCAATAATGGTTGGTGAAGCAAAACGATGTAAAGAGATGTCGGATTATCTTTTAAACAAACATGGAATTTATATTCAGCCAATTAATAGTCCAACAGTAGATGTTGGAACAGAACGATTGAGGATTACTCCAACTCCGATTCACACAACAACTATGATGTACGAATTAGTTGAAGCATTAGAGGATACATTCCAACAAATATGAAATATTCTCTGTAGAAATAAATAATATTATGAAATGGTTAACCTTATTTACATCTTTGACTCTCGCAACAACTGCTGCATACTTTAGTATCATTGGACTAATGACTATTTTTAGTGGTGCTGCATTAAGCATTGCTTTTATGGCAAGTGTTTTAGAGTTCGGAAAAATCGTATCAGCTGCATGGTTACATTACGAATGGGATAGAATCAATAACATGGTTCGAGCCTATTTTACCACAGCAGTTGTCGTATTAATGCTTATAACAAGCATGGGTATCTTTGGATATCTTTCAAAAGCACATATCGATGCATCAATTACTGGTGATAGTTATAGCCTTGAAGCAAGTATTGTAGATAAAAGATTAGATGGTAAACAATTACAACTAGACAATCTCACTGGTAGGTTAGAGAGTTTAGATTATGTACTTCAGACAAGTCAACCGAAAGATAGAAACTATGTCAATAAAGTACAAACACCAGAGCGTAACGAAATCAATGCTAATATTGATATTTTAGTAGATGAGATTGTATCGCTTAACGAACAAAAGATGCCAATACTAAGACAGCAATTGGACCAAGAAGCAGAATTGGGACCAGTAAAATATATCGCTGATATGATATACGGTGATGATGCCGAATCATATTACGATAATGCTGTTCGTTGGATTATTTTAACAATTATATTCGTATTTGACCCACTTGCAATAATGCTATTGATTGTATCAACAGCTGCATTTAAACGTGAACGTGAGGCTCCTGCTAAACCTTTGATTGACGAAAAACAGATTATGAATATGGAAATAGAAGAACAACGTAGTGAAAAAAGTAGTGGACTTAAATCTGCGGTAACGAGACGAAAAATATGAGTATTCAAATGATAGGTGAGCAAGTGTTAGTAGCAGCTGCTCCAAAAGAAAATAAAACAGAAGGTGGTATTATATTATCATCTGAAGTTAAAGCAACAGCATCAGAACCTGGTGTTGTAATTGCAGTAGGTCCTGCCACAAGTGCAGCACACTTAAACAAAGGTGATACAGTATATCTATCTTGGGATAAAGCTATGCCAGTGCGTATAGGTGGACAAGATGCAGTTATAGTATCTGCAGAACACATCAAGGCGATATTAACATGAACATGAAAAAGTTAGCATGGGGTGGATTAGGATTTTTAAGTTTAGGAGTTGCTTACGTAGGAGTGATTCTACCAGGGATACCATTTAGTATTCCAGCAGTATTTGCAGCATATTGTTTTGCAAAGAGTTCAGATAGAATGCACAATTGGTTATATAACCATAAATTATTTGGACCATTCTTAACAAATTGGGAAACAAAGAAAGTATTCCCAAGAAAAGCAAAGTACATGATGTTAGGATTTATGGCATTTGCTTTATTGTGTATGATTGTATTCACAGGAAACTGGAAAGCAGTAGCTTATTCTGGTACCTTTATGGCACTAGGAGCAGCATGGGGGTGGAGATATCCAGACTCACCTGAGGAATATGACCGTAGAATTAAAGCCGGAGAGAAGATAGGATTATTTAAGTAATGAGCGAATATTCAGGTGACCAAGATTTTAATTACCAAAGATGGTTAAGAGTAAACATGTTTATGCAAGAATTACATAGACAACATTACGCATATCGGTTAGCTGAAGAACTCGATCGCTTAGATGAAATTGATATGATAGTCGACGAGATGGATTCCTACCCAGAAGTCGAAGAAATATTAGATGGATTATGGAAAAATTAAATTATAAAGAAGCTACGCCAAAGCAAGTAGAAGATTGGCACAAAGACGATTATTGGATGCGAATGGACTTTGACCCTATGGTCATGTTCGTTGTTATTCCAGCTATTATACAAATCACAGTATTTGGTATGATGTTGGCTGTATTTGCATTGAATGATATTTTATTTTAGTGATTAAAGAAGTTTTAAAAGCACTAGTCGGTGTAGGTAAATTACCAAATAAACCTTTCGAACCAACGTTTGGTAGAATATTGTTATTTGGATTTATATTGGCTGGAAGCTTTTTAGGAACAGTATTATTACTGTTATATTTAACTAGTATTATTTTGAGGAATATATAATGAATAATGATTTTGAAACCCACGATCGTGGAACCGCAGAAGAAATTAGATTGGCAAGAAAACTTGCTAATGAGATTGAATGCTGTATTATGCAAGGTGGTGTAATGCCAGTGCAGATACGAAGTGTATACAAAGAACTTAGAGCTTTTTACGAAAAGCAAGTAGAAAACGAGGCTTATAAAGACATGGAAGTTTTTGATAAACCTCTACAGAACAACCTTTTTGGATTGGAGTTATGGCAATGACAAAAATTTATGAGAGCCCAGATAAGGGACAAACAGTTTACGAAAGAGAATTTGGAGCACCACATTCTTCTAGAGTAGAAATTAAAAAGCCAAATACAAATGGCAGGGGCATCGAGGGTAATACCGAGATGGAAAGAGCACGTAAAGTCAGCAAGACTTGGAGCATGGAACAAGATTAAAATATACGAGTTCGAACAAAAGAGTTTTACTAAGGATTTTGTTTTGGTATGTTCGATTGGGTTGAATATTGGATTTTTTATAGGTTTATTGTTTATATAATTTATTGAGGTATATTATGAAGAAGTATGTAAAAGTGGAATGTGTGTCTAGCTTTAGACAAACATATATGATTCCGATGGATGGTTTGCAAGAAACCAATCCTGATGTAAAACTCACTGATAAGCTCGCAGAAGAGTGGGCCAGTGACGTTGTAACTTGCGAAGAGGTAAACGAATTCAGTCAAAGATGGTTAGGTGAAACCATTGCATCAGTTGATATTATCGACGAAGACCATATGCTTAGATGGTTTGACAAAGAGAATCCTGAGCTTGCAAAAGATTGGGATAGAGAAAAGAAACTACAATTCGTATCTAAGTGGAATGCAAAAGCCCCAACAAAAGATTAAAATATACGGCCAAAGAGATTGTGGCGTATGTGATAAAGCAAGAAAAGAATGTGATAAATTTGGTATTGATTATGAATACTACGATCGCTCTATTCGTAAATATTACTTAGAGTGTGTTGAAGGTAAAGCAAATACTAATGTAATCCCAAACATTTTTGTTGATAATGAATACATAGGAGATTATACATCTCTATTAGAATTTTTAAAGGAAAAAAGATATGGCAGTAAAGACTAGCGCGTTCTCTACATCTCACAACGGGGTGAAAAAAGGTACGAGCATTGGTAAAAGACCAAAAAGTATGTCAACGATGAATAAGTCCAAAAAGCGTGGATTTAAAAAGTATCGCGGACAAGGTAAATAATTATGTGGGATTGGCTACAGCATTTCCTCGACAAGATAGGACAAGCTTCTATTTTGTTAATTCTGGTTATCGGATTAGCAATGTGGTTAGCTATTTCAATAGTAGCTTTTATTGAATTTGTTATATAATAGATTAGAGTCGGCAGCTTATGGTGAAGGACGAAAGTACTTCAAATGGTGGATTCGTGTTTGGTGCAAAAGAAGATAAATATCTTCAACTAACAGGAGAATCATATAATGTATGAGTATAAAGCAAAATTAATTAAAGTGGTAGATGGAGATACAGTTGATGTCGACATTGACTTGGGGTTTGGTATTTGGCTTCGTAACGAGCGTGTTCGTATTATGGGCATTGATACACCAGAGTCTCGTACGCGTGACAAGGTTGAAAAACTATTTGGACTCGCAGCGAAGAAAGCATTAAAAGAATTATTAAAGAAAGATGTTGTATTAAAGACATTTAAAGGTCGAGGTGGAGAAGATGCCAAAGGGAAGTTTGGTAGAATCCTTGGTGACTTTAGTGTTTATTACGGCAAAGAAGATAGATGGTGTATGGCTACAGAAATTATGGCAAAAGAAGGCCATTGTGTTCCATATACTGGTGGAAGCAAAGAAGATACACAATCAGCACATTTAAAGAATAGACAGAAGCTATTATCAGAAGGTGTTGTTGACCAAAAAGCTTATGACAAGTGTTCAGCCTATATGGAAAAACAAAACAAGAAGAGTTAATGCACTTTAGTGGACATAAAAGTGTAGAAGTCTCGCACTTTAGTGGACATAAAAATGTTTTTCATAAAAGGGTTGACAAATACAATATAGCGTGTTATAATAACTCTTATAATTAATCATCAATGATTGGACATTCTAATCAAAACTTTTTTAAATTATTTTCAAAAAAGGGTTGACAAAGACGAAACAACTTGATATAATTATCTTATATTGAGGGAAACACCCCCGGTGGTAAGAGAAACTAACAAAACGTATGTTAGATACCGCGGAGACAGTTTGCACGAGATGACGACTTTATCGATCGTTCAGAGGCAAGATTAAAGGTGGACACCCCGTACGGTAGCTTGAGGAAGACCGCGCTGGAAAGTGATAATATGGCGGGATAGAACAAATCAATATAGACTGAGACGAGCCAGGGTATGAGGAAACGCTTGATACCATAGTGGGAGAGAAACCCCGCAGTGCTGAAACGAGACAGGTTATAGATTTTGCGATTTATAACGACACAATGACTTAGCGGTCAAGGGTCTTTATCTTTAGGAAATTTAGGAGGCTTAATTGCTACCCCTACTTGGAATACTGATATTAACAAAGTAAGACGTAAGTCCTAGGCCAGTCAGTCGACTTTAAGTTTCAATAATAGGGGCTTTAAGCTCGGGGTAGCGGCAGAACAACGATTAACGATTCTACACTACTTGACGAATCCCGTTAATAAAGGTTCACCGCCCCAAACTGATTTACGAAGAGGGCCTCACAAGGGCTCTCTTTTTTGTTTCTTATAGTATACAAAATATATTATAAGAAACATTTTAAATTAATTACAAAAACATGTTGACAAATCGTTTTTGTTATGTTATAATAATACCTATGAGATACAATAATAAAAATAAACCAATTAACGGTAGAACCGTTGATTTGAGACCAGGGCCAAGACATCCAAAAGATAGAAGGCCTCAAAGTGATATGCCTTTTGATATAGCACTTAGAAAATTTAGAAAACAGATTGAAAAAGCTGGGATCGTAAAAGAACTAAGAGCTAGAGAATTTTATGAAAAGCCAACTGCAAAAAGAAAGCGTAAAGCTGCAGAGGGCAGAAAGAGATGGCTCAAAAAGGCATCACAAGAAAGATTAACATATAGCTACAAAGCTAGAAGGTAAAAGTTAAAAAAATTGGTGGGATAAACCATGACGGCGAGATGGAATCACGGAGTTAATAGCTCTACCATTTAAGACCCACGACGGCCTACTGAATTAGGGAGCAACACCCGAACTGTCGATACGTCTCCACGGAGAGTACCATACTGCACAGGAAAGGAACGCCAAATAATCGACCACCAATTTTCCCTTAGGGGTTGACAAATGCTACAGAACGTGTTATAATAGTTCTTTATATTATGAGGTTTATTTTATGGGATTAGCTAGAGGATTATCGGCAATAAGCTCTAAGAAGCGTAAAGTCAAAATCACAAAAGCAAAGATGCAAGAGCTGGAACTGCAATGGCGACAGCACAATCGTGGCATGAAACGTAAAGGTATGCATGACTTACGATACGACACATTACAACAGTATATTGACTATGCTTATGGTCGTACTAAAATCCAATCTTCTTTCAAACCACTCGAAGTAACTAATGACTGGAGACAGACTTTAGAAAATCATCGTGAGCGTTATCCATCAGCACCATTAACTAAACCCGTTAAATCTGTCGACCACTCTTGGAAAGCAGAACAAAGTAAAAACTTCACAGTAGCTCCTGCATATAACAAAGGAGCATATCAAGTAATACCACGCTCAGACGTAAAACATATAGGAAAGTAACATGCAAAATATATCTTCATTACCAACATTATATAAGAGAGATACGAAAGGTAAAGTTCGTGAATTGACTATCGAGTATGGTTGGAACTCTGATGATGATGCTGCAACAAGAAGTACAGCAGGAATACAAGATGGAAAGCTTGTAACTTCTGGTTGGAAAAAGACAGTTGCAAAAAATGTTGGTCGTGCAAATTCTACTACAGCTCATACTCAAGCAATATCTGAAGCAATGAGCATTTACGATCGCAAACTTGAAAAAGAGTATTTTAAAGATATCAAAGACATTGACTCTTATACAGCATTTAAACCAATGCTAGCTGGTGGTTACAAAAAGAATGATGATATCTTTCCTGTTATTGCTCAACCAAAGCTTGATGGTATACGCTGTATTGCGAATAAGAGTGGACTTTGGACAAGAGCAAATAAGCCAATCACAAGTTGCCCACATATATGGGAAGAGATTAAACCAATTTTTGATAAACATCCAGAGTTTACATTTGATGGTGAACTATATAATCACGAGCTTAAAGATGATTTTAATAAGATTACATCTCTTGTTCGTAAACAAAAAACTACAGAGTATGACACTTTAGAAGCTAAAAAGCTTGTACAATACCATGTTTATGACATGTATGACACTTCTCACAAGGATTTAATCTTCTCTGGCAGGTTTTTTAAACTTGGTATGACACTTTCCAAGCTTGATTCTGTGAAAGTGGTTGAAACTATCTTAACTCAAACTCAAGATAGCCTTGATGAATTATACTCAACGTGGATGGAAGATGGCTATGAAGGCCAAATGGTACGAATTGATAAAGCTTACGAAAACAAAAGAAGTAAATTCTTACTCAAACGTAAAGAGTTTATTACTGATGAATTTCAAGTTGTGTCAATGTTAGAAGGTAAAGGTAACTGGGCTGGTTATGTAAAACATTTTGTATTACGTAAACCTGATGGAACAAACTTCGGAGCAGGAGTAAGAGGTACACAAAAAGTACTAGAAAAATTGTGGAACGATGGTAATACTCCAGATTGGGCTACATTAAGATACTTCAACGAGACGCCCGATGGAATTCCAAGATTCCCAGTTGTAATTGATTATGGCTTCGGCCAGAGGGAAGACTAATGAGTAAATGGCCAGAGAGAAAGCCATGGCATGATGGTGAACGTATACAATTTGACTATGATGATTACATAGTATCAGCTGTAAGATTTACAGGTTCTTATGGGTACAAAGCAAACTTATGGGAAGTTGCTTTTATGGATAGAGAGACAGAAGATTTTGTGGAACCACCACTTGATTTTATGAGTGAATATTCTTTCTCAGGAGATGTCGGAATCTATGGGCATTTAAATGACCCAGAGTTAGATAGAATACATAAAGCAATGAGTCAGTTGGGAACATTATGAGTAAGTGGCATGGTGGTAAAGGCTCAGGCCGAAGAACAAATCGAGATGATAAAGCATACTCAGATAATTGGGATAAGATCTTTGGTAAAAAAGACGATAAAGATCTAGGGCTTGAAGGAGATACTCGTGATATTGAAAAGTATGCACATCCTGCATATACAAGATATCCTCACTTAAAAGACCTTGAAGAAGCACTTGAAGATTTAAATAAAGAAATACATGGAGAGAATGATGATGACTGAACACACCGAAATGGTAGACAAATTTGCTAAAGCAATTGAAGCAGAAGAATGGAACCAAAAATCCACAGGATTACATATGCATAGTTTAAAAAGTATGTGGTATGAAACAGAAGAAACTCAAAAACATACTGACGATGGAATGGTACAAGATCTCTCTTATCCAGATGGACATATCGAAAGATTCCAAAATGGAAAGCTCATTCATGTCTTTGGTACTAAACTCGAAGGCGATGATTTACTTAATGCTTATCTGAGTAAAACATAAAATGAAACTAAGTAATTTTGATAAGAACTTTATGCCTCTATGGATAACAGTAGTTATAATGCTTGTGATGAGTTTTGCTTATGATTTAAAAGCACAACCAAACATTGACTATGATTATGTCTTATCAGAAAGCGAACACTGTATGGCAATGAATATTTACCACGAATCTCGTTCAGAAAATTTAGCAGGTAAATTTGCAGTTGCTGATGTGGTTCTAAATAGAGTACGAGACGATAGATACCCACAAACAATATGTGGGGTAATATACCAAGGACAACATAAACCTTCTTGGAAAGACCCTAATGAACTCGTACCTGTGCGTAATCGTTGTCAGTTCAGTTGGTATTGCGATGGTAAAAGTGATACACCTTTAGATGCTGACTCTTGGAGTGAATCTGTTTTAATTGCATCACAAATTATTAACGAAAATAAGTTTCGTGGATTGACAGAAGGCTCAACACATTATCACACAACTTTTATAAGTCCATACTGGGCTCCAAGTCTACAACAAGTAGGAACTATAGGTTCTCACATATTTTATCGTGCCGACTAATATAAATAATCCTTTAATGAGGAGTATATTATGGTCGTTGCGGGAGTAGATTACAGTTTAACAAGTCCAGCAGTTTGTGTGCATTCAGGTGAAGAATGGAAATACGAGAATTGCAAATTTTATTACATGGTACCAAATGAGAAAAAAATTAGAGAAGCTGAAAACTACAATTGTTCAGTATATCCTGAGTGGAGCGAAGACTGTGAACGCTTCAATAATCTGGCCGAGTGGAGTTTACAGTGGATATCTGCCGCCGGATGTAGTAGAGTTGCTATTGAAGGATATGCCTTTGGTGCAGTCGGAAGAGTCTTCCAAATCGCAGAAAACTGTGGACTCTTAAAACACAAATTATGGAAGCAAGGAATACCTTATAGCGTTCCTGCTCCTACAGAAATTAAAAAGTTTGCAACAGGTAAAGGTAATGCAAACAAAGACATGATGTTGGATTCTTTTAAAGAAGAAACAGGGGTTGACATTCGTGTCAAACTTGATATAATAAAGGGATATAATCCAATTTCAGATATTGTTGATGCTTACTTCATCGCAAAATTTGAACATTTTAACGGAAAGGATAATGATAGTAATATTTAACGGACCACCAGCTAGTGGTAAAGACGAAGCTGCATCTTTATATAAAGAGATGTTTGGTTTTAAAGCATTAAGTTTTAAGCACCAGTTATTTAAAGAAACCATTGACCATTTTGGTGTTCAAAAGAAATGGTTTATGGAAGGCTACGAAGACAGAGAGCGTAAAGAGATTAAAGAATTTGCTTTGCAAAACTATTCTCGTAGAGAAGCAATGATTCATGTTTCCGAAGATATTATCAAGCCACAAAAAGGTTTAAACTATTTTGGTAAAATGGTTAGTGAAGAAATTGAAGATGGAATACATTACGCTGTAGCAGATGGCGGATTTGTAGAAGAACTTGAACCACTCATCGAAAGAGTCGGTAAAGAAAATATTGTTATTGTTCAAATCACAAGAGATGGCCATGACTATTCAAGTGATAGCCGTAGGTACTTTAATGGTAATCTAATAAAAGAATATGCAATTAACTACGAAACACCTATTGACAGTGCTTATGTTCTTGAAGAAGAAATGAACATCAATACATATCGTGTACATAATAATGGCTCAGTCAGAAACTTCCATAGTATTCTAACTGATATTTACAATGAGTTAAATGAAGATAACAACCTTGAGCAAATTACAGAACATACCGAAGCCGAACATAATCAATCTGATTGATTGTCCCGACCGTAAAGCATATACAGAAAACGAGTTTAGTAAGCTTGGAGTTTCTGATATCAATGTGCATGTTTACGAAAGATACAATAAAGATTCCATAGAAATTATTGGTGAGCCAAGATTATTGGCAGAAATGACCAAAGGCGTTACATCATCTCATTTATTAACAATTAAATGGTGGTACGATAATACGAACGAAGAGATTGGTTTATTCTTTGAAGATGATGTTGACTTTGAGCCTGTAGAACATTGGAACTTTACTTTAATGGAATTCATTGAAGGAATCGAAGTAGAGTGGGGAGCATTACATCTGTGTAATGTATTTGAGTATCCTTACGAACAGACTATTGAATATCCACCAATGATGCTTCGTCGTCGTAGACTTTGGGACCATGGCTTACAATGTTATGCTCTCAAAAGAGAATATGCCAAAAAGATTATTGATTATTATTTTATTGAAACAGAAAACAATGAAGCACTTGCAATCCATTATAAGATGCCACTTGGTGCTCCACCATCATTTGAAAACAACGTGATGCATGGATTTGGACCAGTGTATACATTCCCATTGTTCAATCAGAATGTGATTGACTTCCGTTCAAAGAATATATATTATTATAACAAACAAGCAGACTCTGCTATTTACTCATACGAATTCTTAACAGATTGGTGGAGAAAAAAAGGGTCGACAAAATCATTAGACAACATTTATGAGGAAGCGAAATATGAATGATTTAGAAAAACTGTGTGCAGTACAAATTGTGATTAGCGATTTAGAAAAACAAATTAGACCAACAGCAACTGGTCATGTTCACACAACAATTAACACATTAAGAGATTATGCGGATTCTTTAAAAGAATCAGTGAATGCAAAACTGGAGAGTAAAAATGAGTTGCGTGTATAAAGGTGAAGTAATTAATTCAGAACAATCTGCCAATGCAAATGGTGGAACTGAAATGATGAGGCAACGTTTTGTTGACCTCGTAGATAAAGATTTACAAGATAAGGTAGCTGTTCATTTGAGCAGACCTCGTGAACTGAAAGATGATGTATTAAATATCTTATGGTGCCACGACTTAGCTGAAGACCCAGAGAATAAGATTCTTGCAGATGGTGGTTGGGAAAAGTTTGACCATTTTGTTTTTGTATCAGCATGGCAACGTGACCAATACATTGTAAGATTTGGTATGCCTTATAGTAAATGTACAGTGATTTATAATGCAATTGAAAAACAATTTGCTCCAAAAGAAAAGCCATTAGATACAATCAAGTTTGTTTATCATACAACACCACATCGTGGATTGGAATTATTAGTACCAATCTTTGATGCTCTTGCTAAACAATATCCAAATATTCATTTAGATGTTTATTCTGGTTTTGAAATTTATGGATGGGAACAACGTAACGAAGCTTATAAAGGTTTATTTACAAACATTGAAGCACATCCAAATATGACATATCACGGAGTTAAATCTAACGAAGAAGTTTTAGCAGCACTTGATGATGCTCATATTTTCCTATATCCAAATATTTGGAAAGAAACAAGTTGTATTGCACTTATTGAAGCAATTAAAAGTCAGGTTATTTGTATCCATCCAAATTATGGTGCATTACCTGAAACAGCACAAAATGCAACTATTATGTATGATTGGAATGAGGACCCACAGGTTCACGCTAACTATGCATTCTCAGTAGCAAGACAAGTGTTAGAAAGTATGAAACAGAATGAAAACTATTTTAATGGTTTTACATATTCTGATAGATTCAATCTAGCAAGAAACAGTGTTCAATCATTCCAAGTAATGTGGAACACAATTTTAAGGAACTTAACTAATGGCGGACAAGGATAACGTTGTACAATTTCCAAGACTAATTTCAGACCCGCCGATGACGGCAGCTGAAGTTGGTGAAAAGATTTCTGCATATAAAGAAAATTATGCAAATGATTTAGCAGAAATTATTTGGGAAAATGTATTACACGAAATGGCTCGTGCTAATTGTGATTTTGATTCAGATATGGAAAAGTATTTTCCTAATATGATTCTAATATTTGAGGCGATCAAAGCTCTACATTTACAAACATTGGGAGTGGAACATCCACTTCAAGAGTTTGCTTTAACTAATGTAGTAGTACTTGAGTCGGATGGAGCTCATACTGTTGGTGGTTTAAAGACCAATCTAACAGACTTAGGGGTTGACAACGACGACGAAGTGTGATATAATATACCTCACTTAAATTAAATTATGGATAAAATATGATATTACTAGACTACAATCAAGTAATGATGGCTTCACTATTCGCAAGTATAGGAAATCATCACAACGTGGAACCAGACGAAAATCTTATTCGTCATATGTTCTTAAACTCAGTTCGTTTCAATCGTAAAAAGTTTCACAAAGAGTATGGCGAAATTGTACTCTGTTGCGATAACCCAAACGTTTGGAGACGAGACTACTTCCCCTACTATAAAGCTAATCGTAAAAAAGGTCGTGATGCTTCTGATATGGATTGGAATAAACTCTTTGAAGTTATCCATGGTATTAGAGCAGAGATTGAAGAATTTTTTCCTTACAAAGTTATTAGTATAGAGCGATGTGAGGCAGACGATATTATTGCTACTCTTGTACATGAACATGGTACAGTAATGAATACTGGTGCTGAAAAGATATTAGTACTCTCTGGTGACAAAGACTTTATTCAATTACAAACTTATGGTAACGTGGACCAATATAATCCCGTTCTAAAGAAATGGGTAAGACATAACGATCCTGATAAATATTTGGAAGAGCACATTCTAAAAGGTGATGTTGGAGATGGCATCCCTAATATACTAAGTGCTGACAATTGCTTAGCTGTTGGTGAAAGACAAAGACCAATGACTAAGAAAAGAATTACACAGTTTTTAACTGAGCCAGAAACAATGGACGAAGAAACAAAACTGCGTTTAAACAGAAACAAGCAAATGATAGACCTGAGCTTGGTTCCTCAAAATTTCAAAGATGAGATTCTTGAGCAATTTAATAATGCAAAAGAAGTTGGTCGCGAACATCTCTTTAACTTCTTTGTTAAGAAAAAGTTGAAAAACTTGATTACAGATATACAGGATTTTTAAAATGGCAATTAGATTATCAATGACGGAGGTTCTATCTGAACTTCCTAAAAAGAAAACAAAAGCAGATAAAGTAGCATGGCTACAACAAAACGATAACGTACCTTTTCGTAATGTACTTCGTTTAATTTACGATGAAACCATTGAGTTTCTTTTACCCGATAGCCCTCCACCTTGGAAACCAAACGAATTTGAAGATGAAGCAAAAACTATGCTTTATAGAGAAGCAAGACGTTTAAAAATATTCTTCAAAGGCGGTGGTTATGATAGCATGAAACCAGTAAAGCGAGAAGAGTTGTTTATTAGTCTTTTAGAAGCTGTTGACAATGAAGATGCTGAACTGTTAGCTAACAATATGTTATCTCACACAAAGGTTAAAGGATTAACCAAAGCTACTTTAGAAGAAGCTTTCCCAGACCTTTTCACCTCTCCGATGGATATGCGATAGAAGGAATGTAGCAATGCCGAAGCGATTTAAAGAGTATCGCAAAGGTGACGGGTGGGGAACTAGCCCCAGTAAAGAAAACCGTCTAAACGAAAAACGTAAAAATAAGCGAAAACAAACCCAACGTAAACAAAGACTAAAAGATAAGTATGGCGACTAATGTAGCTATCCTGACTAATTTCAGAACAGGTAGTACCAGTTTCACATTGAAAAAAGCAAAAGAGTTTGACTTACCTTATAAAGGTGAATTGTTCTCGCATGAGAAACCACATGGTATCGGCAAACTATTAAACACTGCCGACTTCACTGCAAAATACTCATATAAAGACCACAATATTGTAACCCATGCTTTAAGTAATTGGAACATATTTGATGAGTTAAGACTTGGTAACGAGAAAGCATGTTATAAAATTATGCCAACTCATTTCAACAAAAGATATCATTACAAAACAGATGTCGATATGTTTCAGATACAAACTATTCTAGAGCATGCTGATAAGGTCTATTATCTTTATCGTCGTGATTTTAGAGCTCAAATTAAAAGTTGGTTAGCTGTTCGGCGTGATGGTTCATTTGGCCAAACAGGTTTTATTACAAAAATACCTTTAACATATGAAACGAAAGAAAGCGATCATGTTGAACGAATGTATCAATTACATCTTGGTGGAGCTGGTCAAACTCCAGAGCCATACAAAGCTACAATGGACCCAGATGACCCAGTATTTCATGCCAAAACAACTATGTCGATAGAAGCTCTTGTTAACCAACTTGTTGATAATTATAAGTATATGGCAGAAATGTACAAGCTTGTACCAGGAGAACTGGTTTGTTATGAAGATTACTTTTCTGGGGACCAATATAATCCCTATAACAGAGAAATAAAGTGGACTGGTGAGCCTGAGATTGACCAGTATGTTGACAACTGGGACATTGAAGGACTATTCAAATAAAGGTTGACAAATACATTAAAACATGTTACAATACATTATAATGAATAGGAAAAGGATAAATTATGGACCATAGAACAGAAAAATTAATACTAGTAGATTGCGATGGTGTCCTACTAGATTGGAAATACTCATTCGTCAAATGGATGGCTGAGAATAACTACGAAGTTGTTAAAGAAGGCGTATATGACATCGCTGAGATGTTTGACCTTACTAAAGCCGAAAGTAGAGTACTTGTAAGGCAGTTTAACGAATCAGCAAGGATTGGATTCCTTCCTGGTTTAAGAGATGCTATTAAGTACGTTAAAAGATTACATGAAGAAGGCTATATTTTCCATTGTATTACAAGTCTAAGTACTGACTTCTATGCAGGAAAACTCAGACAGCAGAACTTAGAGAAACTCTTTGGTCCGTCTGTATTTGAAAAGATAGTCTGTCTAGATTGCGGAGCTGACAAAGATGATGGTCTACTACCTTATAAAGATAGTGGCTGCATTTGGGTCGAAGATAAACCACTGAATGCAGAATGTGGTTATGACTTAGGACTCAGGTCAGTACTTATTGAACATTTATTTAATGTTGGTTACCAAAACGATTCCATTCCAAAAGTAAAAAATTGGAAAGAAATTTACGAAATGGTGACCGGCTCATAATAAATAAACTTATGATAAATTGGATAGTTAGTTAATGCCAACATACGAATTTAAAAACACCGATACAGGTGAAACCTTCGAGAAATTTCTAAAACTCTCGGAAAGAGAACCTTACCTTAAAGATAATCCCCATCTTAAACAAATCATATCTGCGACAAACCCCGTGATTGAAGCCGCAAGACTTGGTCGAATGAAACCTGACCAAGGTTTTCGTGATATACTTTCGTCTATGAAACAAAACAAAAGTTACACAGGAAACAAGATAAATGACTGGAAATAGAAATTTATCTTCCATCAACAAGGAGATTGTATATGTCCAACAAACGTCGTATCTCGCAAAAGGAGAGAAGAAAAACTGCTACTAAGAATGGAACACTAGACCGGAAGTTTAGTATGCGTCCCATTCAACCAATCACAGATACTCAGGCGGAATTATTTTCTGATTATCGAAATGGCTATAATATAGCTGCGGTTGGCACAGCAGGAACTGGTAAAACAATGTGTGCACTTTACTTAGGACTAAATGATATTATGAACAAAGATGAATATGACCAAGTAATAATTGTACGCTCTGCAGTTCAAACTAGAGAACAAGGTTTTATGCCAGGTTCACAAGCTCAAAAGGAAGCTGTTTATGCTACGCCTTATTCTGATATCGTAAATGATTTATTCAGTAGAGGAGATGCTTGGGATATACTGAAGCAGAAAAATCAAGTTAGGTTTATGACTTCATCATTTGTGAGAGGATTAACATTCGATAACTCAATTATTATTGTAGACGAATGTCAAAGTATGACGTACCACGAGCTCGATAGTATTATCACTCGAGTTGGTGAAACTAGTAAAATTATCTTTTGTGGTGACACAGCTCAAGATGATTTAGCAGGTAACCGACATCGAAATGATATTTCTGGCCTTCAAAGTTTTACGAAGGTTTTAAATAGAATCGACAGTTTCAGCGTAATTAAGTTTGGAATTGAAGATATCGTACGAAGCGGATTGGTAAAAGAATATATTATTGCGAAAGAAACAAGTAATAGAACAGTGCGTCAGATTACCGATGGTGCACAAAACTATGCAGTCGCATAATAAATAAAAGGAGATTACAGGGAGGACTTCGGTCCTCCAAAATCCTTTAAGGTAAAATAATTATGATACAACAAACAATAGACGACTATAGACTAAAATGGTTAACCAAACAAGTCTTTAGAGTGAAAGTAAGTGGCGGGATTCAATCAGAATGTTTTGATTGGATTCAAGGAAATGTAGATGAAAAATCTTACACCCACGCTCTTGATGTTGAAGCTGATGAATATACATTTATGTTTGAAATCGCAGCTGATGCAGATTCCTTTAGAGAAAAGTTTTTAGGTGATTCCAGAACAGTTGATATAGCCTAGAACAATAGAACGGAAAATACATTATGGCTTTTAAGCATTTTGAACATGGTATTGATTTACCAAAATTAACAAGAAAAACAACAGAAGAAGGCAGACGATATTTCACCCCCACAGGTGAAGCCTATCCTTCAGTAACAACAGTACTTAGTATCTTAAGTAAAGCAGGAATTATTGCATGGCGTAAGAGAGTAGGAGAAGATGTTGCAAATCGCATATCATCTCAAGCTTCAAGGCGTGGGACTGCAGTTCATAAAATCTGTGAAAACTATATAGATAACAAAGAAGATTGGAAAGAAGGTGTACAACCTTCTAACATGTATATGTTCAATTCTATGAAACCAGTACTAGATGACAAGATTAGTAATGTTTGGTTCCAAGAATGTTTTCTTTATAGTGACGAACTACAGACTGCAGGTCAAGTAGATTGTATTGGAGAATGGGAAGGAGAACTTGCCGTAATTGATTTTAAAACGTCTCGTAGGCTTAAAAAGGAATCCGACATTACAGGTTATTTCATGCAGGTCGCATTCTATGCAAAAGCTTTTACTGAAATGACTGGACAAGAAGTCAATAAAGGAGTTGTTTTTATTGGTGTAGATGATAACGATCCACAAACATTTGTATTTGATACGAATGAATATTTGGACCACTTCAAAGCTGTAAGGGAGAAATACTCAGAACTGCATGAAAAAGAAAAGATACATTTTAGCTGATGAAGAGATGGGAGTATTCCTTGGTACCTACGATGGCGAAGAGTTAGGTTACGAAGGTGATGGTAGAGTCTTTGCATGTTTTGCAACAAATAATCCATTCAATTTAACAACAGCATGTTCATTTAGAACTGAACGTGCAGCAGAAAGTTTTGCAAGAGATATGTTTGCACCTTCTAAACAAAGAAGATTAACAACACTTCAAGTTATGACTGATTCAGAATTTCCAAGTGTTGTCGATATAGTTAAATCTGGCCACATAAAAGAATCTGCAGATATGTTAGAAATACTATTTGAGAATGGAAACCAAACAATACATTAGGGGTTGACAAACTACTTAAAGCATGTTATAATAACGAGTATGATAGACAGAAAAGTAATAAGTGACGCTACAATGTTTGCTATAGAAGCACATGGCGATCAACGCAGAAAATATACTGGTGAACCTTATGTTGTTCACCCAATTCATGTTGCAGATATTCTAGAAAAAGAAGTTGAAGCTACAACAGAAATGATAGCTGCAGCTTTACTACACGATGTTGTAGAAGATACTCCAGTTACATTAAGAGATATCAAAGAAAAATTTGGCTATACTGTTGCCGAATATGTACACTATTGCACAAACGTCTCCGATAAGGAAGACGGAAACCGTGCGTTTCGTAAGAAGATGGATGCTGACCATTTTGCTTTAGGACCACCCGAGGCCCAAACAATTAAAATAGCAGACCTTTTGTCTAATGCTGAATCTATAATCAAGCATGACCAAAAGTTCTTCCATAAAGCTTTCAAACATGAAAAGCAATATATGTTGAACATCTTAACAAAAGCTGATGCTAATCTTCTATATAAAGCCCAAACCGTGCTCAACGAGAACTGGGATAAGAAGTGATTAAGAAAATCATCGAAGAAATAAAATCTGCCCACTGGTTATGGTGGGTAGGTCTATTTTGCCTCATTTTCCTCATATAATTCAAATAATTTAAAACAATTTCAACTTTTTTTACGAAAAGGGTTGACATTTGCCTAATAGCGTGTTACAATAGACTCATATTAAATTAAATGGAAAGGAATTATTATGACAAAATTTGACAAAACAGAATTTACATGGGACGGAATGTACCTTATGTACAGAGGCGATTACATCGGTTCTAAGACTATGGACGAAGTACATCCTGACTGTCACCCATCTTGGGTAGGTAAAGTAAAGCCATCTTTTATTGCAAGATTCAAGTACGGCTCAAAGCCATATAAATCTTACATCAATTGCTTAGTTGATAACTATACAGTTGAGGAATACCTTAAAGTTTCATCAGAAACTTCTCCAATGGAAGCTGTCCAAAGAGTCGGCTGGTCAGGCCGAGGCCGATACAACAAGAGGGCTGCATAATGAATATTCTTCCAAACGAAGTAACAATCAATGGTGACATTGTCACTAAACAACGTTTTGGCTTCGCTTCACAGTATGACGAAAACAAAACTTTCACAGGTGAAGTTCTATTCACCGACCAACTGAGAGCTGACCCACAGGGTAACATCTTCTCAAAAAGCATTGAGATGCAATTTGAACAGACTGCTCAAGTAGATGGCCTTACAGTTTGGCAATCAAATGGCGAAATCCCTTTTGTGGATATGCTACTTGACTTTGTACAAATTGGTGGAATCACTTTAGAACAAGCTGAGTTCTCACTTATTCAAAGAGCAAAAGATGATGAAGCTTCATTAGCTACATTGTTTAGAGCAAAAGATGGTAACATCTATCTTGGAGATGATGCTTTGAATTACAGAAAAGAACGTCTTGCAAAGATTGCAGCTTAATTTGAAACAAATTTAAAATAAATGTTGACAAAACGATTTTGTTATGTTATAATATACCCCTAATCAAATGAAAGGAAAGAAACATGGTCTATAACATACAACTTCACATCCCTACTAAATCTCTAGACTTACTCGACCAATTTGCAATTTCACATGGTTGTACTTACAAACTTATTGAATCTAAAGCCTCTAAACAACTCATTCGATTCTCTTCTGGTAATTTTGACCACCTTGAAGAATTAATCCAACAAACACTTGGGTTTATCCCAACTGAAAAAAAACTTAAAACTCTAATATTTGAAACAAATTGAAAAAAAATGCAAAAAAGGTTGACAAAACGATTTTGTTATGTTATAATATACCCAACAAAATCAAAAAACTACATTTAAACGAGGAAAATATATTATGCATAATTTAGAAATGATAAACGGTGAAGCACAAATGGCTTACAGACTCAGCAAAGGAGTGCCTTGGCACGGACTTGGAGTTCCAGTCACTGACGACATGTCACCTATTGAAATGATGAAAGCAGCCAATTTAGATTGGACTGTAAAGAAGGTAGCATCCTTCGTAGAACATAATGGCGAGAAGCTACCAACTGGTCAGCAAGCTCTCATTAGGGAAACTGATGGAAAAATTCTTACCAATGTAGGTGACAATTGGAATCCATGCCAAAACCAACAAGCATTCGAGTTCTTTAATGACTTCGTTAATGCAGGAGATATGGTAATGGACACTGCAGGTTCTATCAATGATGGTAGAATGGTATTTGCAGCTGCAGATGTTAAAGATGGATTTGAAGTATTCGGCGGAGATGAAGTGAAAGGCTATCTGCTTTTCTCTAACCCACATGTTTATGGAAAATCTATTGATGTTAAGTTCGTAATGACAAGAGTCGTATGTAACAACACATTATCAATGGCACTTACAGAAAAAGGACAACCTGCTGTAAGGCTATCTCACAGAAACGAGTTTGATGCTGAAGTCGTTAAAGAGCTACTTGGTATCTCACACACTCGTGTTCAGCAATTCAAGGAAGCTGCAGAATTTCTTGGTTCCAAGCGATATACTGACGAAGCTTATATTAGATTCCTTGGTAAAGTCTTTGGTACATCTTCACAGCAAGATAAAGTTCTCAGCAGAACAGGTGAACGTGCATTAGAAATTGTTGAAACTCAACCAGGAGCAAACTTTAAACCTGGTTCTTGGTGGAATGCATATAATGCTGTGACTTACTTAACTGACCACGAGCTCGGACGAAGTGCAGACTCTCGTGCATCATCTGCCCTATTCGGCGGAAATGCAAGACGAAAGCTAGATGCATTAGACCTAGCTGTTGAAATGGCGGAGGTAGCGTAAAGCTACCTTTGGTTTTGTGAAAATAATTGACTTTTTTTCAACAAAAGGGTTGACAAATGAAACAAAACCAATTATAATATACTCATATTAAATTAAACTTGAAGGAAAACTATATTATGAAATTTGACAAAAACGGAAAACAAAGAACTGATGCTTACGTGGGAACATTCTCTACACAGTGTGCTGGAGATATGATGGAGATTGAATCTATCAAAAACATGGTTAAGCAAATGAATAAAGAGCTTAAGTACTATAATGCTAAAGACTCTAACTCTATGCCAATTAGATTCAGAACTTCTTTGAAAGGCAGAAAGCCAATCAATAAAGTAAGACATCACAGAACTGGTGAGCTAAGAGGCTATACATATCACGGAGATGTGATTGGTGGAATGGCTAATGCTGGAGCAGTCGATGTTTACATTCACAGATATCTATCTGATGCAATGTGGAAGATGAGAGATTTTTCTAGAAACGGAAACTCATAAGTGATAGAAATTCTTTTTTGGAGTATAGTGGTCATTACATGGGCCACTTACGGAATGCATACTCTAAAAGAATTTATTAGATATGGAGAAAAAGATGATTGAACCTAGTTTAAAAAAGCCGCCTTTGTTTAGGCGAACTCTTTTTAGCCTTGTGAATGGCTGGAGACGAGTAATGGATGTGAAATACAATCCACTTAAATATATTCCAGACCCAAGTTTACAGACTTACTTTATGTTAGTATTGTTTACTATTTGGAGCGTATGGTTTGGCTTCTTAGCATCAAACTATCTCGGATTCTTTAACTACAATACAGTTGCAAGTATTATTATACATTGTGCTATATTGTTACCTTTGGCATTTACTAATGCAATCTTTATTGATGCAGAACGTGATGGTCATAAGTGGCTAAAAGAATGGAAAGAAGAGCAATCGAGATATAAGATTGTTGTGAACAGACTTAGGACTAAGAACTTAGTTATGTGGAATCCTAACAAAGAAGCATAATGGGATATCCTACTCAAGCACAAACTCATAATGCTTTAGTAAAAGGAATGGAAAAAATTTTAAACCGACTTGACGAGATTGAGAAAAAGCTCGAAGAGTTAAAGGACAAAAAAGATGAAAATTAGATTTGATGTCGAAATCGACACAACGGAAGATAGAGCAATAGGCGAAGAAATCATTGATTTACTTGGTCTATTAAAAGAAAGATTAGAAACTTTAGCTGAGCAGGACGAAGACTAATGTTAATGGAAATTCTGCAAATAATTGGTGGATGTATCTTACTTTTTATTATGGCTTGGTTTGCTTATATGGGATTTCATATGAATGAAGAAACTCGTAAAGGCAGACGATTAGCACTTCCTTGGGAAGATTACCAAGAATTTAAGAAGTGGTTTACCGCTTCTGGAAAGTAATTGTAACATTTGTGTAAAATATTACATTTATGTTATAAAATTATAAAGCATTATTAATTTCAGTTATATATAGTATTGTATGACATATTTTGTGTCATACTTTAGAGATAAATAATGACCAAAGTTACAACAGCAATTGTTGCTTGCTTAATAGCAACACCAGCCTACGCCGACTGGAGAATGGAACGATTTGATATAAATGGTGACAATCTAATTAGCGTGAATGAGCTAGAAGCATCAGGATGCAAAGTAAAGTTAAGTCTTTATAAGCATGCTGATAAAAACAGAGACTCCTTTTTAGATAAACGAGAAATCCGAGAGGCAACATCGTATATCATAAAAAGTAAATGTCCTAAAGTAAAATAATGAAAGAAAGATTTAAAGATAATTTAGAATTAGTAGCTCTATTTTCTTTATTTTGTGTTTCATTACTAGGAGTCAATCCAAATGTTTAAAGAGTTAAAGAGATTTTTCACCCGAGGGTGGACAAGAACTTTCTTTAAATATTGGGTGAAACCGTTGCACCCTGGCGGACATATTAAAGATGTTTGAATTTTTAATATTAGTTAGTAGTGCGGGAATAGCGTATTTGCATCTCAAACATAATCCAATGTATGATTTACAATACGCACTCTGGCTCGAAGCTCGAAACAAAATATCTCAATAGTAGCCAAAAGGAAAATCAAATGAAATTGCTTAAAAGCGTTTTTAGTTTGAATGGTGAGATTTGTATCGAGTGTTTATTAGTTACTACTTTTTTAAGTGTAATGGTATACAGCGTGTCAACCATCGTTTAAGTTAAACAAAGACCAACTGAAAGGCTCTCTAAACAAGAGCCTTTTTTCTTATACGATGTAATCTACTCTTGCTGCTTTAGCGGTACGAGAAGTACCATCTTTTGTTTTATAAGGTTTAGTAATTCCTTTACTACCTTCTCTTATGAATAATAAACTTGCTATAGTTACTACACTAACTGAAATTACAATTCCTAATAATATAAATTCCATTTTTAATTTTCCTCAAATTGAATTGATATGCCACATCCACATGATGCAACTTCTTTTGGATTAATGATTTTAAAATATTCATTTAATCCTTCTTTTACCCAATCTATCGTAGACCCTTCTAAATAAGGCTTAGACATTTCGTTTATGACTATTTTAAATTTACCATAATCTAAAACATTATCGTCATTGTTTATTTCGTGAGAATAAGTAATAATATACTCATACCCAGCACACCCACCGCTAGAAACACCAAGTCTGATATTATTTGGGCACGGGCTTGTTGTTTTTTCAATCGCTTTAGATATTGCTGCATCTGTTAACTCCACCATTTTATCTTTTCTTACAACGAGGATTATCTCTCGCATCGCTTATTACATCGAAATTATTTTGTACTACAACTCCTGTAGTCATAGCTGAAACTGTCTGAAACGCTTCCCACTCCGTTGGATAATCACCATATATTCCTTCCAATAAAGTAATAATACCAACTTTAAAGAATATTAGTTCACCTAGAGATGGATGTTTACCAACTAACGGATTTGCTTCTGAAATACAATCATACTTTAATCCTTTATATGTTGAATATAAATCAAGTGCATGTACGATTAAAAAGTTTGCTTGATAGTTCCAATCGTCTTCTTCAAAATCAAAATCTAAATTAAGTTTTGGATAAGCAACAGCCGGGTCTGGTAAATTAATTAGAGCACCATTTTTTCCTATACGAACTTTACCAACTACTTTACGAACATACTCTGGTTTATAAGGAGAATGATAGCCCTTCATAAACAATGCTATTTGTGCATCTGTATGGTAATAAATGACTGGTTCGTAATTTGCATGGGTCTTTGCATGGGTCGGATTTGCAAGAAAGCAAATTAGTAAACTACTTAGTAGTCGCGATAAATACCCCATTCCAATCCTTAGGTAAATCTTGCGTTTTCATATATTCACAACGCTCAATCCACATGTTGTAATAACCTTTCATCTGTCCTTCAAAGCAATCCATAAGGTCATTACATATTTTGATCGCCTTATCAAAGTTTTGTTTTTGATAATTTGAATGCATTGCTTCGTGCATCTCTGCCGGTTTAATATATTTATCTTTATTCAAGTCAAGCACAGTATATATTTCAATTCCTACAGTTTTACCTTTTACTGCTAAATCATCTACCTTGAGGAAAAAGAAATCCTTTTTACAGTGTTTTACTGTATCTCCACCAACTAATAATAAACAACCATATTCTTTACATTTAGACTCAATTCGTGCAGCTGTTGAAACGCTGTCACCAAGTACATCATAACTATGTCTTGCTGTAGACCCCATCTCACCAAGATAACCAAGACCAGTGTTAATCCCAGCACCCATACCAATTGGTGGTCTACCTTCTGCTGTAATCTGTTCATTAAATTTATCCACTGCTCGAAGCATATTCAGTCCAGTTTGTACTGCATTTTTAGGATGTTCTTTATCTTCTATAGGAGCATTGTGAATGTGCATTGACGCATCCCCTATATATTTTATAATCATACCATCTGCATGGAGAACAGGCTCGGTGATCGCATCCATATATTCGTTCATTAATTTTGTCAGTCCCTTGACATCATCACCAAAGCTTTCTCCTAGTGGAGTGAAACCTCGTAAATCAGAAAAACAAATACTAATCTCACGCTTCATGCCATCTTTTATTAGAGAAGGATTCTCTTGTAAGAGGCGAACAACTGTGGGCGATGCATAACCTGCAAATTGCTTTTCTATTTGACGTTTCTCTTGGAATGTGATATAATACTTATTATAACTTGACTGAGCAAATACAACTAAGGAAGCTAATGAAACTAAAGATGCATCAACAAAGGTTAAGGCGGAAGTCCAAAAATAGTAACTCAATCCGGCTCCGGAACCAACGAGAAGAAGACTCGTTATCACCGCAAGAGATGTGGGCAAGACATAGACCGCTGCAAGGATTCCTAGACAGCATATCACAAGAAAGAAAAGCTCAAATATTGCAGTCCAGTCGGGAATCTTTATTTCAACGCCTGAAAGGACGGTCTGGATTAGATGAGCTTGAACTTCGTGGGGATACACTGCACCCTTTGGGGTTGCAACTGGATTAGAGTAACCTTCTGCTGTTATTCCATACAAGAGTATCTTACCACTATAGGAGTCATTTAATTCTGTTATACTGATTGAGTCAAAAGAATTCCAAAAAGATATTGGTACTTCTGCAAAAGAGTTTGTTGTAATTGGGTCTTGTCGACCCATGCGAATCCATTCCACTCCTTGTGGACCTACTTTCATTTGGTAGCTTGGTTCTCCAGAATACACTCGTAAAGTGTCGAGCGCGAGAGATGGATACCTATTCCCGGCTGCTTTGACGACCAACGGGGCTCTTCGCACAACTCCTGTTGGTTGGTCAGGTATTGCAACTGTAGCCCCAACCCCAAAAGCCCAATTAGACAAACTATCAATAGGATAGAGTAAGCCTGGAAATTCGTAAAGCCAATTATCATTTTGTTCTCCAAAAGTTGCAACACCTACAAAGGTGCCAACTCCATCTGATGTTTGTTGAGTAGGAGCAGAAGATAATACAACTGCTTTATTTGCCATTGCTTGAGAAAGAACATTGTCTTTGCCAAATCTATCATTTTCGGAAAATATAATGTTCAATACATTGAGTGCATCAGCAGGAGCTGCATCTAAATATTTAGCATGTATATCTCTTGGCCATGGATATTGACCTTCTTGCGCGATCGCTTTCTCGTCAATGTTGACTAATATAATATCACTTGAGTGAATTGTTTCTTGTTTGGATTGCAGATAATCGTAATAAGAATACTTAACGCTCTGAATTAAATCTGGGTTACTAATCTGAATTGCACTGAATGCTGCAATAGTAATACAGACAGTCCACCATTTTGTGAGATATTTAAGCACGATATTCTTTAACTGTATTAACTAATGCTCTAACATTTTCTACTGGTGTAGTTTTATGTATGCCGTGAGCTAGATTAACAATGTAAGGTTTATCTTTCATTTTATCTAAAACGGGGGTGATGTCTTCGCCCTTAATTAATCTTTTAACTGAGATTCCACCTTGTAGTACTTCACCATTAATTTCGTCAACTGGTAAATCATCACTAATATTTGTACAATCAGGATTTACAATCTCAATGTATTCGTTTATTTTATTACCAACTAATCTTGGGAAAGCAATAATACAAACATGAGGATAATGTGCTCTAATGACATCAACAATAATTTTTGTTGGTTCAATAATGATTTCATCAAAGTCATGTTCTGATATATCACCAGCGTGACTATCAAAGATTTGTACTGTATCACAACCTGCTTCAATCTGCATTGAAAGGTGAGTAACAATATATGGTATTAATCGGTTAACTATATCTGAATCCACAGTATCACACATGTACTTACAGAGCGTATAAGGAGCTGCTGCAAATCCAATAAGTGATTTACTATCATCAAGTTCTTCTCTTACTCTTCGTATTGCTTCATAAACGGGTTCACATTTTTCAATAAACTCGCTTTCTGTTGTTTCCCAAAAAGATTCTTTATAAGGTCCAAGCTCTGGAGCAGGGTTATAATCTAACTCTTGCCCTAAAGCATAATTGATGATTAATATATCTGAGAATATAATTGCTGCATCCATATCAAATTCTTTAATAGGTTGCATTGTAATCTCAGTTGCTTTTTCAGGCGTTAATGCCATATCTAAAAAGCCATTACTTTCTGCTTTGATCGCCATATATTCTGGCATGTATCTTCCAGCTTGTCTCATTAACCAGACTGGATATAAGTTCACTTCTTTATCTTGTATAACTCTTTGTAATAATGTTTTCATAATTTAACTTAATTTCTTTTGAATGAATTTCACCGCCGCATAAATCGTTAAACCATATACCGCGAATATTGTAAGAGGAACTGCCATATTAAATATTACACTAATATCTAAAAATAACAAATCTTTTGTAAAGTCTATGATGGCTTCGGCATCACCTACGGGTTGTATCTCTCTTGATGTTTCGTCGTATTCCATACCTGCTTCCTCGAGCTGCATATGAAATTCGTTTTCAGGAATACACATCATACCTTCAGGACAGTTTCCTTCTCCTGGATATTTAGTTCCTACTGGATTGCCGTATATATCTAAGTCCATAATTATTCCTGTGTTACTGTTACTCCGCATCCATTAAAATTCATACAGTCAACACTTAATGTATATGTTTGACTTGTTTGGCTCATTTGCTTTAATATTAAATCAGTTCCATATAATCCATCAAGAGTAATATTTGCGTTGTGAGTAGCACCGTTTCCTTTTTGTCTAATGAATACATCGTTCCAGTCATTGTAAACTGTAAGGTCTATACTCTTTGCACCATCACTTTGTTGCTTTATTTTAACTTCGTTGTTATCACCTGCTAAATGTAAATCAAAGTTATGTCCGTCGAGTGCAGTAGATTGGTTTGTTTGTTGTACTGCTAATTGATTATAATCACCATACATTGTGATATCTATTTCGTGGCCACCGCCTTCCCAACCATCGTAACTCCAAGACAAGTTAGTGTCTGATGTAATATCAGTCCAGTCAATACCTTGACCTAATTTCATTTGATTGCCTTGACCACTTATTTCATCAAATCTAATTTTATTAGGAAGTGCTGTAGAGCTTGTATTCACTTGAACTAAATACATGTCTAAATTTGTTGCAGAGATATATGAATTACTATCTAGCATGTTGATGTTATTAGAGTGACCAAATTGGTCAATACCTAATTGAAAATTATCACCAGTTTGTTCTATACTGATTACATTATCATCAGCTGATACAGCTAAAGTAATCAATAATAAAATACAAAATAATTTTGTTAATGTTAATTTTGTCATACGTAAATATCCACTATTTGCCCTGGTCGTACTGACCATCCATATTTTAATTTTAAATATCTTTGATAATTATTATAGTAATAGTTATACATTATTTATCCGCCTTGCTTAATTATAATTGTGGAATCATTTCCCCCGTTTAAATCAATTATACCAGAATAGCCTTCAACTTCAGTATCAATTTTTACTGAAGAATCCACTGCGAGCACGATTCTTATTGTGCCTTGTACATTTCTATAAAAAACTATATTTCCATCTTGTTCAAATACATTATATTGTGAATCTGCATTTAAACCAAAACTTGCTCCTTTAATTTGAGCTCCTAATGATGTACCTGAAATTGCTCTATCATCAAGAGCTGCTGTTGTCTTAACAAGTTCCTCGACAACATCTAATAAATCTGTTAAGAAATCGACATCTAAATAGTCAATATCGAGTTCTGTAAATTCTAATGCATCTTCTTCAAGTGCATCATATTCTAATTCGTTAAATTCTAAAAAATCTACATCCAACAATCCTTGGTCTTGGTCTGAATCATCAGCCAATTCTTCATCAATAGCTTCTTGTATTTCTTGAGGTGGAGATACAATAAACATATTATCAATCATTGCTGGAGTAATATTGGATAGTTGTACTCGAGGAGTTGGTGGACTGTCTAAAGTTGATACCATAGTAGCTGCGTAAGCCTCATCTAGGGTCACAGTACCTCCTAGATTAGATACTTCTATGACACCCGAAGGGTTACCATACGCATCAGGAAGTAGTACTACAAGAGACCTCCCTAACTCGTCAATGGTGGTTGTAAAGTCTGTTCCACGAACTGCAATACTAGCAGTAGGAGTTTGTATATCAATATTGTTTTGATTGACCATTCCCAAACGACCTGATGCGAACCTAGCGGTTCCCATTGCCATTCTCATAGCCATTTTTGATTTACTTGGGTCTGGGTCGTAATATACTCGGTCGATATATACTCGAGTATTTTCTGTGAGGCTGAGTTCTGCCTCGTCTAAGAATTCTATTTTAATTCGGCCATTTTCTGTTTCGGCCGTATCGTTCATTTGAACTTCGGGGATTTGTTTTTGTTCAATAACGAGTTCCGCACCTGCTTCTCTCGTAAGAGATGCATCGCCCTTAAATTCGACAATATTGCCAATAGAATCTGCTGCAGACAGATTAATTGACAATACTGTCAAAAATAAAAATGCTTTAACTATCGCTAGATGAATCTTTCTGATTGATTTGTATAGTCGCATTTTCGCTATCAACATCTAAAGTGATGATGCCATTACAAGTTGTTACACCTGTAGCACATGTACCACTCATTTGATTAATATCGATATCAGCTGATGAGCCATCTAGAGTCAAGTTAATCTCGTGCTCTCCACCATCTTTCTGCATGGTGTTGATGTTGTTGCTTCCACCTGTAATATCAAAATTCCAAATAGCGTCATCGACGTCTATATCAATATCAAAAATATTGCTGTCGCCAATAAGTGTTAAATCAAAATCCAATCTTTCAGCACTTGCATTGAATCCCTGGTCAAAGTCCAAGGTATTACTATCACCAGAAATATCTAAATCAATAGTTGAACTATCTGAGCTACCTATGTAACCGATATTCCAATCCATTGAGTTACTATCGCCAGTAAACAATAAATTATAAGTACTACTGTCAGATACAACAGGACCAAATAATAAGTTTTCATTACCTATTTGGTCAATGTTTATGTTCAATGAAGAACCCGTAATTGTCATAGCACTAGAACTACTTGAAAAGTCGTCTAATCCTATTTTGTTACCATATCCGTATTGGTCGATGTACAATGTTAATGTATCACCAACTTGCTCAATGTTTATTTCATTATCATCAGTAGCTTGTGCAAATACGAAAGCTGGAAGTATCAATAAACTTAGGCCTAAAAGTTTCTTAATCATTCTTCTTCCTCTTTATTAAAATCTATCTCCCAGAACCCACGACGATTCCCTTGATAGACCATTTCCAGCACGGCAGCTTCTATTGCTGTTCGTACTGCATACGTCACTGACTCATTATTTCCTACACCGTCTTCATACTCAACCAACTGTGTGCCCTGCTCGTAAAATCTAAATACGTCACCACCAGAGCCATAACTTAAAATTGTCTTTTTAGTTTGTACATTTAAGAGTACTTCACCTGTAAGAACACTAACTGCTCTTAATGAAATTACTACTTGGTCTTGCCTATATTGCCTACTAAAACCAATACCGAGCGTTCTTGCGCCTCGACCACCTGTTTTAATATTACTGTCATATCCGATAATCCCGCCTTCGATTACCATGCCTGCAAATAATAATGGTCCCAGTTTTTGTACTTCTTCACCAGTCGCTCTTGCTACTTCTTCTCTACCTGAACGAATGATTTGTCTTTCTCTTACAAGAGCATCAATCCCTTGTCTTTCTGCTACTCTAAACCAGGTTCCTCCACCTGCTGTTTTAAGCGCATCAATAATTAATTCTGTTCCACCTTGTGTTACTGCTGTAGAAAATGATTGACCACTTTGTGAATCTTTTCTTTGTCCAGTTTTATCTCCAAAGTTATAAACTGCAACTACAGGTTTTGTTTTTGCAGGTGGTAGGTTTAATAACTCTACATATGCTGGTAAGTTAACAACTTCTGGTTGTTCTATGCAAATAAATTTACCACCAACATATTTTCTTGTACCAGTGTATAGTTTGTCTAATACCATACCATCACCGTTTTTATCTCTAACTTTACCGAACCCTTGTTCAAATTGACCAGTCTCGTATGAACAATATCCAGGTCCATCTGACCATTGTGGCATCTGTGCACAACCAGCTAGAAATAGTATTGCAATACTAGCCGCCGTCAGTCGCATTGCCGTCTCCGCCAAAGTTACCAGAACCAATTGGTATTTCAATGACTGTAGTTGTTCCATTCTCATCTACAATTGTCATTTTAATAAATTCAGTTCCATCTATATTTGTAATGACTTCATAAGTCACTGTTGAGCCTTCGAGTACAAATGAACCAAATCGAACTGGGTTATCATTTGAAAACATATTGTCAACTAACTGTTTTGCTAATTGAGCATATATTCTACTTTCCAAGTTCCGTATAAATTTTGATAATGTTGAGTTGTCAATTTCTCTTTCTGCTGCTCTTTCTGCAGCTTCAAGAGCATCCTTAATTGCTTTCTTACGTGAATGTTCTTGGTTCTCAATAGTCAAATAATGAGCACCTGTTCCTATACCACTGAAGCTAGGATTTTTAAATTTGTGCACAATAGGTTCTGCACAGACTTGAACTGAAAAATACAATCCAATTACAAGTAATCCTAAGTATGTTCCATTAATCTTCATCTTTATTTCTCTTTTCTAGCTCGATTTTGTCTTCGTAATGTTTTAACAATTCTTGTCGAGCTCTATATTCCAAAACTACATTTACTTTTTGTTGTAATCTTATAAGGTCTTGGTCTAACATTCTAACACGGTCAATTACTTTAATTAATTGCATGTGATGTTTATCAATAGCTGGTTGTATCTTCTCGTTTATAAATTTCCAAACGAAATATACGAAGTAACCCAAACCAACAACCATGATTGTTGGGAAACCGTATTCTGATACTAATTGAGCTACATCAAATTCCAAAGTTCAACTCATATTGTACAGGAGCATTTTTTCTAAAAAACATGCACCCGTCTTCGTCGGTCAGTAAAGTAAAAGTATCTCCTACTTGTAAAGGTGTATTCTCAATCTTTACTTGTTGGTACTTTTCCCACTGTGTATCTTTGTCTGTTAATTTTAATCCACTTCCGTCAATAGAAAATGTATAATCACAGTATAACATTGTTAATCTCTCCTCACGTCCAGTTTACCGTCTTCAATAAAATTTTCAGCTCGTGCAATTCTTTCTGTATCTGGTTTCAAGTCTAATGCGCTAGAAACTAGCAGGTCGATTTTAACAATTTCATTACTCATAGAGCGCGCTCTATTTTCTAGCCCTTCACTGAAAATTGTTAAAGTTTTGATATTATCAATAAGTCCTTCCATCATCTGCTTAATAATGATAAAGATAAAGAATCCCATCACTAAAGCGCCTGCTATAGGTAAACCTACATCAGATATCAATTGCAAGATTTGTTCCATTGTTTACTCCATTTTTGAAGCTTAGGGCCTCAAGTCTTATTTATAATATTGCAAATTGAAAATAAGTCAAAATAATTGCAAAAAAGGGTTGACAAATGAAACAAAACCAATTATAATATACTCATATTTTGAATAAAACGGAGATTAAATGGAATATAGGATACTAGGAAACCAACCAGAACTGACTTTGACACAGCCTGGAATGTACATATCAGACTTTGAGCTAAGACATAAGTCAATAGCTACATGGAGAAAAGGAGTTGCATTAGTCAACGAATTTTGTTCAGAACATCCTGAGTTCGAGGGTACCCAGTTTTTTATAAACGATCCATTAACAGTAGGCATATATCCACAATACGCAGAAGGCGAAACACCTTACGATTTTGACGAATTAGTACTTAAACTAGAATCAATGGGATTCTACGGAAAAGGTGCTGGTTACTCTACACCTCAACCATCTTTTGAATTTTAATTGAAAATAAATGCAAAAAAAGGTTGACAAATGGAACAAAACGGGTTATAATAGACCCATAAATTAATGAGGAAAGGAAATATATTATGCTAACTAAATCTGAAATGACTAAACTGAACACTCTATTCGCCAAAGCTGATTCCAGCGAGATGAAAATGATTTCTCAAATGTTTAACATGCAATTCAAAGCCAAAACACAAATGGCCAAAAATGCTTTTAATGTTGGACAGAACGTATTCTTCAATGATAAGCGTGGTGCTAAAATTGAAGGAGTTGTTACTAAGGTAATGATTAAAAACATTCAAGTTACTACAGACTCCGGTATGTGGAGAGTAGCTCCTACACTTCTAAAGGCGGCTTAATATGAACCAGACTTATGCTAAAGAATGTATTGTCGAAAATGTCAACAGTGGAAAAGAAGTTGAAGCTGAAGTTGCATACTTCACAGCAGAACAAAGCTTAACGGTATACATCAATACCGTTAAAGTTAACTTCACTTATAATGCAAAGTATGGTGACTATCACGGTAGCTTTGCAGGAATGGATTTTACATCTAAAGGTCCTAAACTACTAGGTTCTTACCGATGATTGAAGTTCTACAAGAAGTAACTGATTGGGGTGATGCTCAAATTGCAAATGGCATATATCATGTCAACGGTGCTGGACATTTAGTTCAGTACAACGATAAAGTTTTTAAAGCTCCTATGAAGCAGTTTTCTAAATCAAGGCGTAAATTTGTAAAAATCAGTGAGTACCAAGAAGAATTGCCAAACAACGGAATTGTTGTAAAAGGTTCTAATGGTAAATCATACATTATTGTAGACAACAAATGCAGTTGCCCTGGATTCAAGTTCAGAGGTCAGTGCAAACATTTAGATAAGGTAGCTTAATTATGAATACGAAAACGAAAGAATACTCAATACTTTTTTTAATTTCTAGTGTTATGATATATCTACTTGTCAGTATTTTAAACACAACCAGTTATATGCCCGATGTGCATGTCAGTAACTCAACTGGTGAATGTGTTAAAGTAATTAACTACGACGAAAGGTTTATCTACAACTGTAGTAACTATCCTTCGAAGTACAACCACGTGTGGGTTAAATGAATATATTTGTATTACATGAAGACCCTATAGTTGCAGCTCAAATGGTTTGTGACAAACACGTTGGTAAAATGATTATTGAAAGTGCACAAATGCTTTCAACAGTTCATCGTATGCTTGACGGCATCCCAGAGAAAAGACCATCTCGCTCTGGTAAAACAATACAAACGTATTACGCGTTTGGTGACAAAAGAGATGATTTATATTATTTAGCTGTTCATAAATTTCACCCATGTACAACATGGACTGCAAAAAGTAAGACTAACTATGAATGGCACTACGATCACTTTAGAGGCTTAGCTAATGAGTTTGAGTATCGTAGAAACAAACAACATGTATCGTGGCAAAAACTCGGCATCATGCTCAGTAAACCACCTAAAAATATACCAGACATTGGACTCACAGAATTCGCACAGGCGATGAGTCACTATCCTGACTGTAAGGTTGAAGGCGACCCAGTTAAGGCATACAGGAACTATTACCATGCAGCAAAACCTTTTGCTAAGTGGGATTGGGGTCGACCAGCACCTAGCTGGTGGCAGGGATTTCAAGGATATGACGGACATCTTCCGTACGCCTTGAATGAAGCGTCGTAGAGAAAACTTGTTTATTATAAGTATATTTAAGGAGGCATAATGAACCGAGATATTGTTAATACAATAATGGAAGCTTGCAAATCAGGTGAGCTTGAAACTGAAACAGTGCTATACGCTGCGCTAACTGAGCTCGAAGAACTCAGTGAGAATAGTGTATTGAGCATGGCTGTCGATAAGAAATTTATCGTACAAGAAGAACTTCTACCTGAAATACCTGACCCTGACGAATCAGACAGAATTCAGAAAGAAATCGACGAAGATGTTGAGCTTACAGCACAACAGAAAATCATTGAAAAAGTTTTAGCAAGATACGGAGATAGTTAATGGATACAACTCAATTCTTTATTACTGCTGCAATATATACAACATTAGGTTATTGGTTCGCTAATAAGAAACAAAAATCTCATGCCTCGTTTGCAGAAACCAAGAGAATAACACAAGAAACAATAGATACTTTAATCTCGTTGGGCTATGTTAAAACTGTTGGTGAAGGTGATAACATTGAGCTCGTTAAAGTTAACGAAGACATTTAACCTCGCCCCGTTCGTCTAGTGGTTAGGACACCGGGTTTTCATCTCGGCAACAGGAGTTCGACTCTCCTACGGGGTACCAAGAAATTATATTATGTACAAAATTGGAACAAGACAATCACAGTTAGCAGTAGCATATACTGAAAAAGCAAGAAATCATCTTAGCATTGATTTAGAAACTGTATTCATACATTCACAAGCAGACTTAAATCCAGAGTTAACCATTGAAGAAATGGGAAACAAAGGAGTATTCTGTAAAGAAATAGAAACAGCACTTATTAATGGAGATATTGATATTGCATGTCATGCCTTTAAAGATTTAACAAGAGATAACGACGACCTGCTTGAAGTGACCTGTGTGTTACCTAGAAGTGACTTTAGTGACTGTTTAGTCGGTAATAATATAAACCCTAGGACCATAGGCACAAGTAGCCCTAGAAGGTCTTACCAGTTACAAGAGTTATATCCAGGAGCAACTATAGTCCCTATTAGAGGTAATATTGATAGTCGAATCGCTAAACAAGAGAATGGCGAATATGATGCGATCGTAGTTGCTAAAGCAGGACTTGATACATTGGGATTAACTCATAAAGCAAGTCATGTATTTGGAACTGCAGATATGTTACCTGCACCAGGTCAAGGCGTTATTGCTCTTCAAACAAGAAAGCCTAAAACACCAATAGATGAAACTATTACAGCATGGTGTTGGGCAAGAAATGATATTGATACATGGCATACTGTAATGGCCGAAAAAGAAATGTTAAAAGAAATTGACGGTGACTGTTCTACACCGATTGGCGTATTATCCTATATTGAAGATGGGATATTAAACATGGTTGCAAAAAACTTTGAAACAAACCAGTTAAGCATCAATAAAGGACCAATTGAAGATTATTTAGCAATTGGTCAAAAGTTAGGACAATCTTTAAAATGATATGAATAAAGCAACAAAACAAATACACAAAGAAACTGCAACTCAGATTGCAACAGGTTTGGTAGTTAACTATCCATTAAACCTTTTTCTTCTTTGGCTCTATATTGAAAAATTTGAGATTACCGACCCAGTCACACTAGGTACAATGGTTACCTTAGTTATGACCTTCGTAGCATATACACGTATTTTCTTACTACGAACTTACTTTTCTAAGAAATACAAATAACACACATATACACACAGGAGAAAATTATGAGTGATACAAAAAGCGGATATGAAATCCGAGCAGACCTTCTTTCACAAGCTGAAGGAATTTTATTGAGTAATATTGATAGAGAAAACTATGCGATAGCAGAGTATAATTCTTACAATAATGAAACAGCTGGTTACAGACCACTTGTGGATAGAAAGATTACTGCAGCGCAGATAATCAGACTTGCTACTCAATTAAATGAGTTTGTAGTATCTAAGTAATAAGATACAAAACAAAAAGAGGGACCTTAATGGTCCCTTTTTAATGAACAAAAAAAGAGGAGCCCGAAGGCTCCCCTAAAGATACAACTAATTGTTATTCTTAGAATAAGTTAGTTACACGTACACGTCTGTAGTACTTGTTAGTATCTTGAGTAAGTGCACCAAGACCTTGGCTAGATGCATCACCCTGTGCGAATGGATTAGCTACCATACCATATCGAGTTTTGAATCCGATTTTTGGTTGGAAACTATTCTCACCAACAGCACGTACCATTTGTAATGGAACGTATGGGCAATAGAATAAGCCAGCGTCAAATGCGCTTGAACCCTTGTAGCCAACTACTAAGTAGTTTGAACCAGCGAATGGGTCGATGTATACTCTGAATCTTCCGTTAAGAACACCAGCAAAAGTATTGCCTGTGTCATCAACTTCTAAAGAGTTAGAGTTAAGAGCAGGAGCGTAGTCGAGTACACCAGCCATTTGTAAAGCAGAAGCAACGTCTGAAGAACAAATAACGATGTTACCTTTCCCTCTACGAGTTCCCTTTGCAATAGCGTTAGCTTCTTGTTCGATTTGGAACATTAAGCCTTTGAACTTCTCTACGGACCATCTACCATTTGCATCGACGTCTAAGTCGAAAACACCTGCAGACGCAGAGCCTGGAGCTCCAACTTCAGCAGTTTTGTAGATTGTTCTAACAACTTCACGGTTGATTTCTGTTAAGATTTCAGTTTGAAGGATGTTAGCAAGTTCTGTTTCAGCGTCTAGGCCGTGAACAGCTCTTAAGTCCTGAGCAAGCTCAGTAGTGTATTCAGCTTTTAAAGCTCTTGTCTTAGCAGCAACAGTTACTTTCTCAATTGAGAAAGCCATTTCTGCGTATGCATCTCCAACACCGTCACCTAAAGCTTCACCAGCACCTGTGTCAAGACCTGTACCAGTCGTGATAAGTGATGCGTTAGCATTTGGTAATGTGTTAGCGTGTGTTCCAGCACCTGAGAAATCTGTATCAGCTTCGTTATAGAAAGCTTCGTCTCCAGCCTGTGAACCGTAACGTGCTCTCATCGCGAAGATAAGACCAGTTGGACCAGTCATTGGCTGAACACCACAGATGTCATAAGCGATTAGGTTAGGAACCGCTCTACGTACTAGTGAAATTAAGATTGGGTCGTAACCAGCTGCAGGACCACCTGCAGTTGCTCCAGCCCCGAAACCACCTGTTCCAGCATCATTAGTTGGTGCTGCTTCTGAAAGAAGGCTTGTCATGTTAGCTGATAAATCACCAGTTTCTGCAAGTGCTCTTTCTGTGTTTTCTAGGATAGTAGCTGTTACTGCCCTCTTATGTGAGTCAGTAATTGGTGAAAAAGATTCGTGCTCTAGGATAGGGCCCCACTTTTCTACCAATGCTTGATAATTACTCATAGTAATTCTCCCTTTATGTTAATATTAAATTATGTTTTTAACCAATTTAATTATTCTAATCCTTACTTTGTTTTAGCTGTAAAAGCTTCAACTAGAGCATTAATAGAGTCGTAATCAGAAGCTGGTTTAGTGACTTCCTGTTCCTCTAGAATAATTTCGTCTTCTTCGACATCCTCTACTTTAGGTGCGGCAATTTTGCCTTCGCTAAAGAAGGATTCCTTGATTACTGAAAGATTCGAAGTATAATCTTCTAAATCTTCAACGTCAAGCTTTTCAGAAAGTACTTTGAATCTTTCGACTTGATTGTCGGAAAGGCCTTCAGTCATACCTTCAAATACTTTTTCTGCACTCATAGAAGCAATAGTAGCTTTAAGTGTGATGTTCTCATTGACAACATCGTTACTACCTGATTCTAATTCAGCAACTTGTTTCTCTAAACTCTCAACAACGTCGAATGTATCTTCGTCGATTTCGATGTTGTGCTCGTTGAATAGGTCTTTAAGACCACCGAGTAAAGATTCAGCCATTTCAACTTTAATTCCAGCTTCAACAGCAATCTTGTTCTCTTCCATCCACTCACCAACAACGTAGTCTAGATATTTGTCTACATTTTCAACAACATCCTTCATACGGTTATCAATAGCTTCTGATAATTCAGTTTCGAGTTTACTTTCTAGTTCTTCTTTCAAAGACTCAGTCTTTGTTGCAACTTCTTCGTTAACAGCTGCTTCGAATACTAGCTTAATGTTTTGTTTAAATTCATCTGAAAGTTCAGTACCTTCAAAGATAGATTCGATTGTAGATTCAACTACAACTTCTTCTACCACTTCTTCTGATTCAGTAGTTTCTACTTCTTCAGCAGTTGGTACCTTCTCGCCAGCCTTTTCTTGGCCAGGAGTCTTAACATCTGATTTCTTAGCTTCGACTTCGCCTTTCTTGCCTTTTTTAAAGTTATTCTCTCCACCTTCAGGCTTTACAGGCTGAGGTACTTCTGAGTAACCGTCATCAGCAACGAATTTATTTTTGTCGTCTGCCATAATTTTCTCCTTTTAATACTTGTTTAAAAATATTTATTAATTTATTTATTTCTTAAAGAACTTAAGAATGTACGGAACATTCTCTGTGCAGTTTCTTCGTCAATAGTTTTTACTACGCGAGTAATTTTCTTTTCAACCTCTTCAACAATTTCCTCGAGGACTTTAGCTACTTCCTGAGGCTTCCAAGATGAAGAAGCTATATCGTAATAATACTCTCTGTTCTCCATAATGCCATTTACAAATGCATTAGGAGCTGATGGGTCGGTTACAATATCTACAGTAGCGAGATGGAAATCTTTTTGAACTTCCATAACACCGTCTTTTAATTGTTTTACCGAACCTAACCCTCTTGTTGAAACGCCAATTTTAACACCTTCATCTAAAAGAGCTTTTACAATCTCTCCCATAGGTGTTTTTAAGATTTTTGCTTTTCCATAAAAATCATTACCTTCGCGCCTCATCGATGTAATTAAGTGTGATACTCTGTCACCATTAATAGTAGGACCATCGGGATGTCCGAGTTCTCCAAGTGCACGCTTAGGCTTAATAAATTCAGCCTCGTAACGCTTCATCTCTTTTTCAAGAGTATCACATGGATATGTTCTACCGTTTCTGTTTTTAATGTCACCCTGCATGAATATACCTTCGATAAAGTGGGACTTAGTACCGTCCTCTTTAGCTTCGGTTATCACCTCTAGGTTTTCATTTAGTTCTGTAATAAGTTGCATATTATCACCTTAATTAAATTTCTTATAATTATTTATTACTTATGTAATTCCGTTAGCAAATCTATTATCGTAGAAGTTCTTATTTAACTCTCCACGCTCTATAGTTTGTCCTGCCTTTCTACACCTTACATAGGTATATTGAGCATTTCCACCGGTTGGAGTGAATGTTCTAACTCCAGCAGTGGTGGTTCCGTTCGCATCACTATAAGTGTTTGATGCTGTTGCAGTATTTTCATATTCCCAAATACTGTTCGAACCTGGGACGCTAACCCATGCCATAATTTAAATACCCGCTTTAGTAGCGAATGCAAGGATTTCTTTAAATCCTTTTTGGTCTTTCATTAACTGGTCTTCCATCTCTTTCTTATTCTTTGGATTCAAACCTTTCATAAAGTGATTTAAATGTTTTACATCTGCAAAATCAACTTTAATTGTTTGTCCATTCTTAAGTTTAAGACTGCCAGGTTTAAAATTTGCTTCGTTAACCTCTTCTGATACTTCATATCCAACTTCTTTAGCAAGTTTTCCATGTATATCAGCAGCATCGTCTTTGTCACCACCGTAATGGTTGACCGCAAAGTTCCAAACGTTTTTGGCGTCTCCGCTTACAAATGCTTCGTCATCTCCTTTTAATGAGATTTTAACTCCGAATTTTTTTTCGTGAGAAGCTTTTTGACTATCGTTACCAATATAATCGATATCGATTTTAGCTTCACTTAATAAGAATGATTCAGTAACTAAGTTTTCGATTTGAACGTCTTCGTATACGCTATTCATTAAATCGTCTACTTCTGTATCACTAGGTAAAGCAACATCATCATCACCTAGTTCTGTATCTAAATCATCATCTTGTTCAATGTCTTTTTTAACAACTTCTGAACCTTTAGCATATGCATATAATGATTTAACATTACCAAATACTTGTGCTAATTTATTCTGCCACCATTCTTCTGGGTCCATATCTTCAGCACCAAGGTATTCCATAATCTCTTCAGATGCATAACAGATAAAGTGTAGTTGCTTCATCATCATCGAAATCTCTTCTTGGGGACTTTCAAGAAGTTCTTCGTTATCAGAAACTTTTGTAATTAAATCTTTAAATGAAAGTTTAGTCTCATCGATGTTTCGTGGCATTTTGAATGGTTTAGCTTTAGCAGCTGCTCCACCGTCGTATTTTTTTGCGTCTTCCCCAGCTTTAACATCAGCAGGTCTTTCCTTCTTTGTCTTACCAGGAATTTCACCGGTATGAACAAAATCAGGCGCGACTGGGTGTTTGATTAACTCAATCTTGTGCTGATCTTTAAAAGCTTTCTCTTCGGGTGACTTTGGTTGGGCCACTTCCGAAAGTAGGTCTTTAAAGTTTTTCATATTTAGTCCCTATTTAATTTAATATAGTTTTATTTATCTCAAAATGGATTGTCTTCGTCACCTTCTTCATCGGGTGCCTCAAGTTTCTCTTTTTCCATTTGGTCATTCATTTCAGTAAACTCTTCTTCGCTTAGCTGTAAAATGTTACGAATGACCCATTCTCTAGAATAATATTTTCCAATTTGGTCTTCGATATCTCTTAGTGTACTCATACGTTCACGTAGTATCTCAGACTGCTTCAATTCGTCGTAATAATTATCCTTAGCAAATTCATATCGTATATCGTTACGAATTGCTTCAAATTCTTCAGGTGTTAAAATACCCTTTAGAATTAATTGTTTTTCCAGAATAATATTAAACAACCAAGAAAAACGTGTTCTAATTCTTTTAATAAACTTACCAAACTTCAGTTCATCTCTTGTTATCTCTGAAGTTCTACCAAAGGATGCTTGACTCTCTGGCTCTAAACGTGTTAAAGGTACTTTCAACGCTTTATATAATTTACGTTGAAAATACAACATGTTTGTATCATCACTTAAACCTTGAGCACTACCTCCGGCCAGTGTATCAACTTCAGTTGTTCGTTCACCACCTCTTCGTGGGAACCAAAAATCTTCAGTCATTGTCAACATTTTACGTGAGTCACTAATCTCACCAGTTGATGAATTATATTGTAACTTGTTCTTATGTCGAGTCATCATATCTCTTAGATACTGCTCGGCCTTATTCTTAGGCAAGTTACCAACATCAATATAAAAAATTCTTCTTTCAGGTGCTCTTGTTAAAGTATAGATAACAGTAGCATCTTCTAACATTCTTAATTGGTTCAACGGCTTGATCGCTGGATGTAAATGAGATAGTACTAAACTATTATTCTCATTCATCAAACCCGATGTTACTCGAGCTATACTGTCTTTAGCGATTCTAAATCCTGTAGCACTTCCTGAAGCACTAGTAGAACCAAATCCATTTTCTGAGTACATATAGTACTCATTTTTAATCTTCTTAGTAGGAGACCCGCTATGTGGGTCCTTACTCTTCTTGTCAACTTCTCGTATCAATTTTAATTTACGAGGGTCGCAATATCTTATTTCTTGTATACCCTTTTTAATATCTTTAGGGTTAATAATAACATGATAGTTTAACCTACCATCTACATAGAACTTATGGAACATATCGTAACCGTTATTTGCCATATCAAGCAAAGAAACGATATTACCAAATTCTTCTACGATTCGTTCTTTTACTTTATCAGGTAAATCTGCTTCACCTAATGTAATATTTACAACGCTTTCGTCCATTTCAACTGATATTGCTTCGTTAACAACATCATCAATAGCTTGTGCAATTTCAGGTTGCATTGCCATTCCACGATATTTTGTTATAAGTTCAGATTCCGACTTAGCGGAACCTTCCATATCAAGTATCGTACTATAAAATCCACCGAGAGAATTACTACTAACAGTAATTGCTCCGTCATCATTTTGAGGTTCCACAAAAGAGACGACTTCATTGTTCGCCTCGTCTTGTGGCCTGTTTATTTCAAATCCAAAAATCTTCATTATTTAATTACCTAATCTTAGGTTGTAGGGATACCAGTAGCGCCTTCAACTCTCCAGAAGTCATAGCTGAACGTAACCGTAAATTCTTCGATTTGGTCAACTGTGCTCCAGTCCATAGTTATCTGGTCTACCTGGGTTGGGTACATCCCTTCAAAGACGTATGTTCTAATTGCGTCTCCTTCTTTACTATATTGTGTAATGATACCATTTGACTTATAATCTTGTGGTAAAGAACGTAAATTACTATCGTGTGTATTGATAGAATTCATCCACGCTTCCATTCCGTTTCTGACTATAAAGTCTTCATCATTAATTATTGTTACTGTCCAATCTGCAAATGTTCTATCACCTGCATACTTAACCTGTCGTCCAAAGTAATTCGTATTGAAAGTTCCTACTGTCGAGGCTGGTATTCCAGCTGCTCTACACATAAATGGAACCTTAAAATCTGCCTCTGGAGCAACGGGGTTAAGAATTTGAACTTGGAACAGACTAGGACGTGCACCACCACCTACTAGCTGTGATTTAAATTCATTAATATTAAATGCCATGTTCGTTATTCTCCTTTAATACTTATTTATTAACCGATTGAGCCAACAATTTCTTCAAACTCAATTCCGCTTCGTGTTGCTACAAAAGTCAGTTCAATAACATTAATTGACCTAGCAGGCTTAATAAAGATATTAGCTTTAAATTTACCTTGGTCAACTACTGCTGGAGTATTAATAGTGCCATCAGATACTACTCTGAAGTCTATAATTCCCCTACGTCCTTGAATTTCTCTTAGGAATGGTTCAACAATATTCTTAAATTGTGTTTGTGAAAACTCGTCATTCAATTCAAACAAGAATGATTGAGCTGCGTTAGCGATCGCTTTTTCAACAGAGATAAACAATCTACGAACATTTAATCTGTCAAATGCACTTGGTAGACCTAATCCAGTCTTATCACCGAATAGAACAATTCCCTGTCCTACTTGACTCATTACTGGGTTAATATCTTTACTGTATAGTTGGTCACGTTGAGCTTTATTAGGGTTAAACGCGAGTTTAACAACATTCTTAATTACACCCTTACGGAATCCTGCTGGAGATTCAAAAGGTTCAACTCTTGAAGCTAGTCCTGCAGTATCACCATTCAGTGGCACATATCTGTATACATCATTATACTTGTCGTATCTGTATTTGTAACCAGAATCCATGAAGGAGTAAGAACTATTTTGTAATGCATTACCATAAGCAATTACATTAGCAAGTTTAGTGTTTGTTTTATTCTCGTCAACAACAGCTTCTTTAGAAGGTGATAAGAAAGCAACAGCGTCTTTTCTGTATTCTGCAATATTAGAAATAATATAATTTGCAAGATTACCAGAGTTGTCACCCTTACCTTGTAATACGAAAGAAACATCAATTTCATTTGAGTTCTTAAATAAGTCGTATCCACCTGCTAAAGCACCAAGAGTTGTTGCACTCTCTGTAGTACCATCAGTACCCAGTGCTAAACTTTCGTATGTGCTATTCTGAGCACCTGCTTCGAAGTGTGTTGTATTAGCAACTTCTACCCAGCTTGATTGAGCTAAAATTACGTCTTTATAGTAATTTGAACCACCGTTGGATAGTTTTGCTGTTGAAGTTGTTGAAACATCTTCATATAACTCTAATACTGCACCAGTTTCACCTGAAATATCTCCATCTTCGTCAACAACGATAACATGATAGTTACCAGTTTGTGGAGCTTTACCAAATAAGCTATGATACTTCCACTTACGTGAAAGAGATAATTTACTTAATTCAGATTCTGCTAATCTGTATGATTGACCTAAAGCAATTGTATATGAATGAGATACAATCAATGATGTGTTAGCAGTAACGTTACCGGAAGAGTCAAGAGTAGATTCAGTAAAGCTTGTTACTGGAATATCTTGGTATCCAACGGAATCATTACCAATTACAATCACGTCATCTTCAGACCATGAAGTAGTAAGTGCGTCTGCAGGTATTACTTCAAAAGTTAATGAAGTTGCGTTGAAATTTAATGTCTGTGAAACCTGTGTGTTTCCTGTTAATTTACTACCAGATACATCTGCAACATCAATTATATCAGCTTCGAACTTGTCATCTTTAACATATCCAACTTCTAAGGAATTACCTAAAGCTCCAGGATATTTTGCGTCGAATGCGCCGAATGTATGTAATTGTGTGTTTGCACTTGTTGTATCTGATGCTGATGCTTTGACAGCACCGTTATCGACTCTAGCTATGTAGAGAGCATTTGCATATGAAAGGTAATCTGCTGCTACAAAGAATGTTTCATAGTTATCGTTGGTTGGTTTACCGAATCGATTTACTAGTTCGTTCTCTGAAGAAATCAGTACTGTTTCGCCTACCGGACCCCATCTAAAAACACCTGCGATTGCGGCAGGTGGCGTTGCGATGGCAGGAACCGCTGCTGATGCGTCCACTTCACGAACTATTACCGAAGGACTTACGGAAAAAGCCATATTATTTCTCCTTTAAAATTATAAAATTTAAAAATCTTAGTCTAAAATTAGTTATCACAGTTATATTTATAATATTTAGCATTTATCAGATTTGCCATGATTCTCTTACGAAATCAAAACCATCTTCTTCTGGAATATCTCCTCCGTCGTCGATAAACCCAAATGGTAACAAGTCTTGTTCAATCTGTTCTTCAGTTTTCTGTCTTAAACGCATCATAGTATTAATATCGGTAAGGTCTTTAAAGAATGTTTGGTCTGTAAGCCATGAAAAGATAACGTAATTCATTACCAAATCATCGTGTGCTCCAGATTCTGCTTCGTAAGAATTCCCTCTTTTACTAAATCGCGATAACTCTTGTATTGTGTTATAATCCTGTAATATTAACTGGTTTTGTTCAACCAGCAATTTTAATATAGAACAACCGATACTTTTAACACTTTTTGTTGTTCTTATGCCATTATCTACTCTTTTTCCGAAACCACTTGAAATCCGTTTACCAGACCTTCCAGCATTTTCAGTATAAAGAAGATTCTCATACCCATAGTCCATTAAGAGTACATCTGATACTTGTTCACCGATATCGTTGATTTCGATGAGTACAGCACTCTCATTGTACATTAATCCTATTCTATATATAATTGCTGCGAAATCCACTGGGGAAACAGTGTTATCTCTATATACACAAACCTGAGTATAAGGCATTTTTGTGATATCTATAACATTAAATGTACTATAATCGAGGCCTTTGCCTCGAGATACATCAACTGTCATAACATAAGTGTGGTCTTCTAGTGCAGCTTCGTATTGAGATACTCCCTCATTCTCTTGTATTGGTCGAGAATATGCTAATTCTTTTAATTTAGAACCATCAATAAGTGTTCCCGAACTACCTAAGAATTGACAACAATACTCTTGATTAAACTTTTCATTATCAAAGTCTAGTGCTTCGAGTGTTTCGTTTTTCCACGCATCATCTCTACCAGGAACATCGTCCCACATTACCTTAACAAATTCATAACCGTTTGTGCCTTCTTCAGCACCTTTACAGGTTTTCCAAAAATGGTTTAATCCATTAGGAGTAGAAGTCATTAATAATTTTGTAGTTTTACCAGATGATATCGTTGGATATACTGAAGCAAAGAACTCATCAAATCCTTCAATAAATGCAACCTCGTCTAGGTATAGGAATGAGATTGATTTACCACGAATAGCACTTGATGTTGTGGTACCTGCGTAAATTTTACAACCATTTTCCAAAGATATATTACCTTTGTTCCATTCTTCAATACCTTGTTGCATCCATTTAGGTAATGCTTCATAGGCGAGTTGTACTCTACCTAATACTTCTCGAGCTGCATCTCCTTTGTTAGCAAGAATTGCAACTGTTTTAAATTCGTTAAAAAGAATATAATGCAGAATAACTGCACATGCTGTAGTTGTTTTACCAGACTGTCTTGCAGTCAATACAGCAACACGTCGATTGTTTGTAATCTTCGTAGTAATTTCTTTTTGATAGTCATACATTTCAAAGGGAACAAATCCCTTATCAACATGCACAATTTTAATATACTTTGAAGCAAAATATATTGGGTCTTCTGCACATTTCATGTACTCCTTAATTTGCTCAGGAGTATATTCATGTTGCTCGTTAGACCTTTTGAGGTAATTATTTCCTAAGTAGCCGTTACTCACTCTCGCCCTTTATCATCTTAAGTAAATCTGCAGTTGATACAATAAGATTATTATTAGTAACTTCATTCTTAGCAGGATTAGCTTCTTCTTTAGCGTATCGCTTCTTAGTACTCATTTCAACATAATCTTTGTTTGCATCTAGCAATGTTTTCATAAGAGTTGACACAACCTCAAATGCTCGAGGTGATTCTGATTGTTTTGCAATCTCAACCATCTCTTTAATAGAGTCATCTCCTAAACTAATAATGTTTTCAATATTAGCTTTAGCTAACTCAATATCTTTTAAATTTTCTTCAGCACCAGCATCATCTATTACTACGGGATGTTGAACAGGTGCTTCTATAGGTAAATTTTCTACTTCTTCGTTTGTAGAAAAAGCGTTAACAGGTAGGTCAGGCAATTTGTCAGGATTTGCTTCGTCCAACAATTCCTGTTTCTCGTCATTGATATCTTGTAAAGACCTCATGTTTAGTGCCTGTGCTATCTTATCATCGCTCATATACTATTTATCCTTCTTGAGTCATTTTCCAATCACTATCTTTATTGACCCAAGCGCAAGCTTTTCGTAAACCTGATGTACTGAATCTGTGGTCTCTTTTATTAAAAAAGAGTTCAATGTCTCGTTTACGGCAAATATCTTTACCTGTAAATTCTTTATCTCTATATTCATCACCTAAAATACGAACATCAATATGATACAATTCCAAAATATCCATAAGGTCTCGCTCAGAGTTATAAGGAATAATCTCGTCGACATATCCAATTGCTTTAAGCTGTGTATATCTTTCAACAATTGTTTGTATAGGTGGGTTCTTTTCTTTAGGTCTATCTAGTGCAGGGTCCATTTGTAATCCTACCATTAAATAATCACATTGTGCTTTAGCATCTCTTAGCATCTGTACATGACCTGCATGTAATAAATCAAATGCGCTACATGTAAAACCAATTCTCATAATATTCTCCAATCTTTTTCATTTCCAATTATATATTATAACACATTTTAAAGTGTTTGTCAACCCTAATCTGTAGGTGCTGTATTCGCAATTTTATCTGCGTAATCCCAATCATCATCAAATTCAATCAAGCTATAATCAACTGAGAGGTCTGGGTCTGTTGTAGCTGTATTAGCAGCTGTCATACCTGGTTGTAAGGTATAAAATTCTTCTGGTGTTGTATTTGTATCTGAATCTGTAGCATATCGTATATCGATAAACTTGATAATACCAGTTTCTTTTTCTGGCCCGAAGAACCATGCTTTCATAGTAAAGTTAAGTGTATAAACAATACTTCTTCTTTCGTCAAACTGACCTTCGTAAACTTCGTCCATTGATACACCACTTAAAACGAGTGGAATGTCAAGTGGTTCCAAACCATCAATTAATTTTACTGTTCTTGTATAGTCTGGATTAAAGAATGGAATAATTTGTTCTAATAACTTTACTGCATCCTCTTGGTATTTAGTCATAATATACAAAGAGAAATCTAAATTATATGGTGTACCACCGTATACAAAATTTCTTCCACCTGTTACATCGTCGGTAACAGTTTTTCGTATTTTAGTAATTGGTGATAATTTACGGTCAGAATCATATTGCATATTTGTCATTTCAAACGACATACGAGGTAAGTTAATTGCTGACTTAGCTTTAAAATCTGGATTCTGTTCAAGTCGAGATAATATCTTTTGGAATGGCGCATATGATATAGGAACAATCATTGATTGTTGTGTAACACCACCATTGTCAACTCTTTTAACTTGAAGCTGATTAAAGTATGTACCAAATAAAGCTACATATTTTCGAGTAGTTCCGTTATAAAAATAATTTGCTATAGCCATTAGGTATCACTTATATTAATATTTTCTGTGAATGGGTCACTATCAGAGAAGTCAAGAATGTTATCACCTTCTTGCTCAAACGTAAAGTTATCTGCTAATGAATCGTAACCTTGTGCATCAGTATTAGATAAACCTTGAAGTGTTGTAGTAACTGTAGTATCAATATCATCAAAGTAATCATCAATAGCTGGGAACCCAGTATTGAATCTTTGACCACTGTACTCAATTAACTCACATCTCATATCATAAACTTGTAAAGCACCAGTTTGATAGAATACGCTTTCATGTTCTACGAATTTAATCTCAAACATTTTTTCGTTAAGTGGGAAGTAAATTAAATCACCTTCATTGGGTCTAATTAACTCAACAACTTCTTTAGTAACATATCTTTCGAATGTTCTGTTAGCTACACTAAATGTAATACTATCACGAATCTGTAAACCGAATTTAGATAGGAAATCACCTTCACCTTCAAATCCATCAACGTTCTTAACATAAGCTTCGAACTGAAACATTTCATCATATAAAGGTAGGTCATCTTCATTTAGAACTTCATCAACAGCACCAAGTGATCGCCTGATGTACATTACATCTACGCCATAAATCTTAATGCTCTCGATAACTAAATCATCAATTAAATTTTGCTCGTTGAAGTTATCATAGTTTCTAAAGAATACATTTGTTGCCATAACAGTATGTTATCCAATAAAGTTGTAGGTGAGTGGTTGGTAAGCTCTGATCGCTTCTTCTTCCATTGCTTTTCTTTCTTCTCTTGCTTCGGAAAGAATTTGTTCACCGTTGAATGAAACACCACCAACAAGCTGCATATTAGTAAATTTAGTTAAATTGAGTCCCCATTGTTCTTTAATTAAAACAGTAGCATAATTTTGTAACCAACGATCTCCCCAAACATCACCATAAGTAACTGGGTCAATTACATCGTAAGCCTCGATGATAATAAATTGTCCAACTGTAAGAAAGTCTTTAGTAACATCGATGTGTAATTTGTTAACGTGTTTGTTATAACGAATCATTGGTTTACCTACAAGAATTTCTTGTAAGAATTGAAGATGGCTCATTGCCATATAATAATTCTGAACATTATAACCAGTAATATCTTGAATGTTATTTAAAACAAATTGGTACTGAACATTAAATATACCTGAACCAGTTGATAAGCTTGTGGTTAATGGGAATATACCTGAAATACCTAAAAGTGTCTCTGGTAAAGAGATATAGCCATTCTCTCTATCACCTCTCGTTACAGTTGTAATAGTAGCTGTAACTCCAGAGTTTTGACCTGTTACTGTTTCGTTTGCTTGAAATTTAATTAATTCTTTATGAGTAAGATTGTCATATCTTAATGTTGTACCAGTAGAGTCTTTAGAAACTTTAGCAGTAGCACCTGATGTTCCACCGGTTACCGTTTCACCTAATATAAAATTTCCTGCAACTGATGCATCAAGTTCTAATACACTACCAGTAATTTTATGCTTTAAATAAACTTGTTGACTTCCGTTATAGTGATAATCACGCCAAAAAGAAACCGCTTCGTCAATACGATCTTCTACTTGTTCTTCGGCAACATTAATCTCAATAACTGGAGCACCAATTTTTCTAAGAATATAATCTTTAAAAAGTTCTCTTGAATTTGGTATTGACATTGTTTTTCTCTTTAGTGTATTTTATTATTTATCTTTAGTATGTACTAACAGCAGTTGTTTGTGCTTTTACTCGTATTGATTTAACTAGAACATCACCAGAAACACTATCTCTTGCATATAAATCTAATTGACCATCTAATGTGTAAGCTGCAGACGAGTCATTCATACTACCAGTTGTTTGTGTAAACGCAAGAGTTACACCAGTGCTCATATCACCGCTGGTAGTTTTCCAACCAGAATCCATAGCACTTAATGTACTATTATTAGGAATTGGAGTTCCGTCAAAAGTTTTTAAAGGCGTAATAGCGCCACCGCCACCGCTTCCAGCTGATGATGAAACGGTTGGAGTAAATACAGCTTTTATACCAGTAACAGCATTTGTTGTAGTATATCTATAATGTTCTTCTTCAGGAATACCTCGAGTTATAGAATAATAAGTATCATCATTATAAACTTCTTGGTAGCTTCCAACTTTATATGTATATCCATCTGTGTGAGTATAAGTCATATTAGGGCTCCAAATACTACCAGGAACCATTGACCCTGTGTAAATTTGTGTACCGTTCCACCACATTGGACCTTGAAAAGTTTCTGGTTCAGCTCCTGTTTGCAATAATTCTACTGCATGATATTTTGTGCCGGCTCTAGCATATTGAAAGGCTTCATATCCATCTGCATCTTCAAAATTATTTAAAAGAGGTGGTCTGACAGCTGTAGGTCGATAACTTGCGGTTATATCAGATGTACCAGTTTCTCCAGTAGCATTACTATCATCACTAACTATAAGTGTAAGCTTATTTGTTCCAACTAAATGCCATTTTACAGTTCCATCAGTTAATGCTGAACAAGTAGATGGTGCATTAGAAAAACCAACTTGACTATATGAAATACCTAAATCGGTACTACCACCACTGTCGTCGACACTTCTAACTTCTTCAATAGTAGTTGTACCAGCTAATGTTCCGGAACCTCCACCGCCACTAACTCCACCAGTTCCACTGGAAGCGGCCATTCCAGGCCCTAATTGTAATAAATGTGTTGGCATAATATCTCCTTAAGCGTTACCTATGTATCGCATCTCGTAATAACCTGTATCTAATATTGTTGAACCACTTGAGTTAGATGCAATTTCAACTTTAATTATACAATTTTCATCGGCATATGTGGTTATGTTTCTAGCATCTCTTACTTGAAACTCTCTATTAGAAGTTAATGCAATCCAAGAATTAAGAGCAGCACTATCAGGAGTACTTATGTTTCTAGTACCACCAGCATTTGTTACTCTAATATAATATGTTTGTGACGGTGTAATATTATTCCATTGAGTTGATGTATGTAGATATCTACCTTGACCACTAACATTGTAAATGTCTTCATATTTGTAAATATTTCCGTCTGCAGCAAATTCCCAGCCCATAACTAAATCATGAGCATTAGTAGTAGGAAAGTCGGTGAAACTAACTGGACTACCAGTTGTTCCAGATAGTGCTACAGCTTCTGTAGGTTGAGATGACTGAGCATCAAATCCTATTTCAGATACATCAATTCTATCAACGCTATGGCAATACAAATGAATTTGCCATTTTCTATAAGCTGCCCAAGCAGCACTGTTTGGTTCTGTACCACCGTCCCAATTGAAACTATCAGGCCATGTTGGTGTGTGGCCAGTAGAACTTGTATCTAAACATAAAATAGCAGACTTACCTTCCGATTCACCTGATACAGTAAAAGTTGTATCACCAGTCATTGTACAAGTCATAAAAGGTGTTGTAAAATTAATAGTACTTGTTATACTTGATGCTGTTGGAAACCATCCCATAGCAGTACCATCACAGTCTGTAATATTTGCAAGATGTCTTGATGTATCAATAACTGTTGTGCCGTCTATTTTAATTGCCATTATTCTTCTCCACTAGCACGGAAATTGTGAACGCCTTTGTGAATCAATAGCTGCTTTCTTAATTGATGGCTATCGTCTTCATCGTTGTCGTGCTTTGGTATTTGATAATACGTATCAATAATATCACCATTAGCATTTTCATCACTAAATTTGATTTCTCTATATACGCCTTTAATTCTCATATTTAACTTCCCCAACTTTGTGAAACTACAGATACCGTATCAGAAGACCAGCAAGTAACTCTATGTAACCAATATCTTGCAGTTGTCCAATCAGGTTCATTGTCACCTGGATATAATACTGTTCCGCCAGTAACTGTAAATCCTTGGTCATGCCCTGAGCTAGTTGAATCTACGAATATTGTTACCGACCGTCCAGCTACAAGATTGCTTATAGAAAATGTAATGTCTCCAGTAACATTTTCATAATTAACATAATTATAAAAATTCATTGATAATCCTACACTACCTGATGCTGAAGATGTATTAGCGACTATTGGTTGAAAATCACCATACTCACCTACTGCACCTGCAATAGATTTAAAACTCCGATTATCATCAATGACTGTTGTTCCAATTATTTTAATTGCCATATATTACTCCTTAAATACCACCAGCGTCTGGCATAGAGCCCCAGTTTGTTTGACATGATATTGTACCAATTCCTACTTCTGAAGTTGAATAAAAAGTTCCTTGTGTACATACAATCTTAATTCTAATATCTGGGTTTGCTGAATTGAAACTAGCTGATGTGTATGTAGACTGAGATTGGTTTGCACTTGTCGAAACTGATTGCCATCCTAGGAATAATCCTCCTGATGTTGGTACTGTATAATATGTACCACTGTTATATCCATCATTAGTTGGAAGTGGTCCGTAACTATATCCATTAGCAGAGTTTGTGTTTCCTCCAGTACAGCTTTGACTTCCAACATTATATTGTGCTTCTACTGATGTAATACCAGTTAGTCCAGTATAGTTAGCATAATAAGTTGTTTCAGTAGTACCACTTATACTATTACCGTTACCATGTGTAATTTTAACTCTATTATTAGCTGATTGGTGGATAAAGTTTAAAGATACTGCTGCCCAAGGATTTCCAGTTGTTCCGTAAGAGCTTGCAGTAAAGCCTGCACCGCCGCCCATAGTAAAGTTACTAAATGATGATGAAGCTGTAGTTGGTTCGTCAAAACCAATAGCACTAGCTCTTACATCACCAGTGGAAGACTGAGTACATGTCATTGTGATATGCCAATGGCGAGAAGCAGACCAGGTTGGAGTAGTACCAAATTTTACTGATGAGGGAAATGTTGGAGTATGACCAGATGTAGATGTATCTAAGAATAAGGTACATGTTGCAGCTGATTGTTCATTTGTTATTGTGAAAGTAACATTACCAGACATTGCCAACTTCATAAGTGGCTTTTCCATATCAATGCTTGTTGTGATTGTATGTACTGTTTTTGGGTGAAAGTTACTATATGAACCCGTTACCCAGCTTGGAAACATTTTTCTGTTATCATCAATAACAGTAACGTTGTTGATTTTTACCGCCATCCTCGTCTCCTTTGACTATTAGCGTTAATATTTAATTATTATTTATATTAATCACGTCGTTCTATATCACTTTCTTCTAATATATCGCCTAACCAGACTTCGATTACTTTAGCAGGTTCAGTTCCAACATTGGTTGCTTTGTGCCAAACACCTTTTGGAATATCAATACTTTGACCAGGCCAATATACTTTTGCTTCTGTTCTTCTCATTCCATAATCTAATTCCATGAGAATACTACCAGAAACAACATGCCAATGTTCTGACCTATGTTGGTGGCGTTGATCGCTTAATGATTTTCCTGCATTGAAAGATAATTCTTTTACTTGCCAAGTTCCATTTGTGTCTAATACAGTATATGTTCCCCATGCTCTTTCAACACTTGGCTGTGACCATTCTTTTAATATCCAACTACTGCTGTTGGCTTTGTTATCACCACCAATACCAAATTCAAAATCAACACCTTCTAGTGCCATCTCAGGAATATTATCTTTTGTTCTGTCACCACCATTAACAAATATAATTGTATCGTTAGGATAATATAGTTTAACTTGTTCTAATGCATGAATAGCACTATCGTCTGAATCATCAAATGATATTACTTCATCTACGCAAGCAAGTTCTGAAACAATAGCTGCACGTTCTTCCCAAGGCATAAAATATCTACCTTTCTTTCGTTTTAACCATTCATCAGAATTAACGCCAACAACAAGTCTTGTACCACAAGTACTTGCATCTTTTAAATATTCAATATGGCCTGAATGTATCGGGTCAAACCCACCCGTAGCAACTACTGTAATCATAGAATTAATCTTTTATTTCATTCATAAAATAGTCCCATACAAAGTTAATATTGTTTAGATTAGCAATAAATTTCTTTGGAACATCAACAACATCAGGATGTACGTACCAATCTTCGTATGAGTGTTGTGGTGAAAAAGCAACATCGTTAACCACAAGTTGGTAACCATGTTTCTTTAATAAAGTTCTTGCTCGGTCTCTTATATCAGTACCAAGTCTGTAAGTATCATGCTCGAAAGTAATGACACCAAATTTGTGTGTTTCAAACGGAAGTTTTTCTAAAATTTCAATAGAAGCTTCATCACAATCAATTTGTAAATAATCAATCACTGGTTCAACACAATGTAAATTAAACAAATTAGTATAATCCATCTGAGTTGCGTCTGTACAAATAATTGTATTGTTTCTATTCTCTTTGAAATTATAACATAGAGCTTCTGAATTGTCAATAGAAATACCTTTCCAACCAAATGCAGTTTCAAGTAATGCTGTGTTATTATGAACAAATGGGTCACCTGAACCAATCTCTAAATAGTTACCACATTCCTTACCATCAAATAAAGCTAATACAAATAAGTCTTGGTAATGTTTAGAATAGTTATATTGTATATCTTCAAAACCTTCAAATTTAAATTTAAATCTTTCGTAATCATCATCAATATAAGGTATTGTGTCTGGGTACCAAACTTGACCTACCATTTTTTCAGTATCTTCAGTATACTCTCCCATGTCATATCTATGTTTTAAATTAAAGAATGCATGTTTTCCAGTTTGTGTACCACCGATAAACCATGTTGCTAAAGCTTGATAATATAACAATCCTTTATAGCCGCCATAACCAGGAATATCTAAAACCCATAGCCCCTGGTCAGCATCATAGCTATCATTATACCACTCTAGAGCTATGTTAATATGCATCAACATAGGTTTCCATTCTGTTAAAGTTTCTAAAAATTGTCCTAAAAAGAAATGAGCCTCAGGTCTATAAGGCATTAATGCAATAGCATCTTGGTATGCAGTTTTAACTGTCCATTGTCTATTTCCTTGACGTTGGTATGCTCTTGCAATTCCAATTAGACATTCATATTGTATTTCTTTTTCATCACTTATATCAGCTGTTTTAAGATATAAAGATACAGCCATTGCACCTTGTTCAAGTCTATCGTATTCTCTTGCAAGTTTAAGTAACTTATCAGTATTTTTGGGGTCTAAGCAGTGTTCGTTTAAAAGTTCTTGTAACATAATTTATCCTTTACTCACAAATTCAAAGAATACTTTTTCAGGCATTTTAAGTATATATGTTCCATTATCTTGGTAACCATAAGCTATGATTACGTTTCCATCTAAGAACATCATACCAGTAGCAAATTCAATATTGTATTCATAACCAGTTGTGTGGTCAATCTGAGTACCCATAAAGTGGAAGTCTTTGGTATAATGTATTATATTCCAATCTTCGTCCCACACAATTACTCTGTGATTGTAGTGACCATCCTTACGCTGAAAGCTATCTTTATATAAGTCAGTCTCGTGAGTTAAAGTAACTCGATGTCCTTTGCCTATAGGATATACTTGAGTACCACCTCTTAAATCACGATAGAATTCTTCAACTCTATTTTCTTCTTCTAAGTGAACTGTAGTTGTTGTTCTTGTCTCAGCATCGTATTTGATAACTTCAGTTGGATTACACCATTTAACAAAATGCCATGGCATATCAATTACAGGCATCCAATTCTTTTCGCAGAAGGTTGCATCATCGCCTGGAGCAGGAATAGGATGTCTTCCTACTTCTTGCCATTCATTATCAATAAATTCTATTTCGCACATTTCCATGCGACCTGTGCCTTTATCATCATAAGCATCTCGTCTTACTCCACAAAGGAATAAGCGATCTTCCCAACTAAAGAGTCGACCATCTTCAAGACCAATAAAGTTCCAGGTAGGTTCACCTGTATCTAAATTCATCTTAATTCTTCCAGCAGATAAGACATTCATGTTAGCATCAAGTTCACACATAATATTATGAGTTGTCAAACTAACATCGTTTTCTGGATGGATATATTGTAGTGGTCCCCATAGATGTGGGAATTTTTTACCTTCTGAATGGTAAAGGGTATAGTTAACGTGGCGAACATTTAATAGTATCCTACCCTCGTGCATAAAAATCGAGGGGTTCATAATACCCGTTTCGCCGGTTAAATCTTTCGGAAGTGTTATTGGATGTATACTTCCACCACGCTTAAGAGCGTAATGAACTAATCCATGATGACGCAAATCATGCATACTGTCTCCATTATGTAAATCATTTATTGTATATTATAACACACTTTTGTGTTATTGTCAACTATTATTTATGACCAGGGAACTGCCTTCGTAACTTCACCAGTCTTAGCTATTTTAGCTACAATTTTTGCATTGTAATCTTCAATAAATTCTGCATTAACAGTATCTAACCAAGTTGTTACAGTATCTTCAGTTAAGTCATTATAACCTATGAAGTCTCCTGTAACTATGGAAGATGCGTCAAGTGGTGCATAACCATTTATGGATGCAGTATTTCCGTCGCCATCAACACCAGACCTTCGCCAATGAACGTTGACGACGGCTTCCGGTAAAGAAACGCCGTCGCTACTTGTTTCAGTGCGCGTTATAAGGTTTATAACTTGCCATGTATAAGTCATTGTTTACCTACTCTGGGTCTGAATCTTCGTCAGCTTCGTCAGCGCCTTCATCTAGAATTGCAGGGTCTGGAGTTACGTCTGAACCGTCACCCCAAGGCATTGCTGCATCTTCTTCTGTTTCTAAGTCAACTTGTGCTGTAATTCTACCAGTGATATGGTCTGCATATCCTTGGTCAGCGTTAACTACGCTTTGAATCCAACCCAAAACTGTCGCTTCTGTCAAATCTTCAAAGGCTACAAAAGAACCCGCTGGTGTATTTTGTGCTGTAAATGGAGTTGCTCCTGAGAACTCTCCAGTATTACCGTTACTGTCTGTACCAGTAACTTTCCAAAATGTTTGACATATTGCGCCCGATAAGGTCGCCCCTTCAGCATTGACTTGGTCTCTTTTCTTCAAGGAAGTTACTTCCCATGCCCAAGTATAATCTGTACTAAGTGCCATTTTTATTTCTCCTATAAAAATATTATTTATTAATCTTCTGATGCATTCTCAAAATAGTCTAAAGTTTTCAAGTGTGTGTACGCTTGAACAATATGACTATCCGCGGAATCCATATCTATAAAAAATCTACATCTATGGTCCAATCCTTTTGTACCAATATGTAAGTCTGCTTCGACTTCTGTTGCATTTAAACCTGCAAAGCCGATTGGTTTATTTCCATCATCTCGAGCTTCTTTAGATGCCCAGATAGTAACATAGCATTCTGCTACATATCCAGCTTTCCAAAAAATCTCTGTACCTTCTTCTCTTACACCATTGTTTGTTAAACCTGTAGGTGTTGAAGCATCAGGTGGGGGTGGAAAATCTTCCATTCTTTTTTGTACCTTAACATCTGTAACTACAAAATATGCACTAGGTGCGGTTAATCCTGTGCCAGGTACTTCGTATGACTGTATTAATGCCATCTTATTTGTTCTCCATTTTATTCATTATATTATATAACATTTCTTCAAGTTTGTCAATCTTTTCTTGTTGACTATTTATTAATTTTTGTTGGTCTTTATGAGCTTCAACGAGTAGACCGACCATCTTAGGATAGTCAATACCATACTCATCATCTTCAACATCGTGTGTTACAACTTCAGGAACAACTTCCATTACTTCCTGAGCAATAAGACCCATTTGAGTGCCTTGGAAGGAATTATCTTGTTCTTCTTCCCAATCTGCAAGTTTTCTTGTATATGTTACACCACGTAGTTGTAATACTTTTTCTAAACCGTTTTCAATGGTCTCAATATTTTCTTTACGACGCTCATCAGAGTAAGCAACTATGTTACCAGTTACCCATAGTGAACCGTTAACTTGCATGGCGTATCCGCCTCGTGTTGCCGAAGAGCCGACACCCATACAGTTATTGCCACGGTTATGATAAAGTAACCATCTACCTATATCTTCGTGATAGAATCCACCATTACCTGAACCATCAAACATTACATGAGGGTCATACCCAGCGTCATGGAATGCGATACCTCTCCAACCACTTCTTGAACCTCTAAAGTTCCAAGAACCATAGCTGGTTTGGCTGTTAGGTTCAAAGTGAGCACCGGCGTGAGATGAGTAAATACCTTGGTTAGCACCAGCAACTCTTAACCATGTGTTTGCATATGTATAACTTGAACCACCATTGATTTGGAATCTTACAGTTCCACTGTTATAGTCATTAAAGAATCGCATACCACCGTATGATGGGTTAGCTGCAAATGACAGTCCAGTATGGAACTGGAATACCATATCTGGATAAGGATAGCTCCAACCACCGCTTTCTTGGAAACCGTATGAGTATGGTGAACTTGCTCTTGTTATACCAGAGTTACCACCAGCGTATGGTGAGTTAATTCTGTTAACAGTAATTTCATTCATACGTGAAGTAGAAGCGA
>Ga0209666_1000067_pt1 | contig 81581 bp, 76 predicted proteins | sample SaaInlV_125m_DNA_FD_184679 | JGI IMG/M metagenome (GOLD analysis project Ga0209666, IMG submission 184679) | Marine microbial communities from expanding oxygen minimum zones in the Saanich Inlet - Saanich Inlet SI037_S3LV_10m_DNA (SPAdes)... | ecosystem: Environmental > Aquatic > Marine >...
AGAGGGATTCGAACCCCCGGAGGTATGACCCTCAACAGTTTTCAAGACTGCCGCATTCGACCACTCTGCCATTTCTCCAAATGCAGATGCAAATATACACGATTTTAGGTATAAAAAAATATTTTAATCTAAGGTGAATCAAAAAATAATTATCTTACTTTTAATATTGTGCTGTTAGATATAAACTCAATCTTATTACTTGTTGGAATTGGACTTTTTGCTGGTGTTGTAAACACTTTAGCAGGTGGAGGTTCATTAGTAACCTTACCTGTATTAATTCTTTTTATGGGTCTAGATGAAGCCACTGCAAATGGTACTAATAGACTTATGGTTATTTCAGCTGCTCTAGTTGCTAGTTATGGTTACAGAAGCAAAAAGATTGTAACTCATCCTTATGGATTATATTTTGGAATAGTGGCTACATTTGGAGCAATAATTGGAGCTAGAATTGCTATTGATATAGATGGAGACACTTTTAAGAGATTTCTAGCAATTATTATGATTACCGTCGGTATTATAATTGTATTTAGATCGAAATCGATTGCATCCTTAGATCTTCCTGAAAGACTCTCAGGTAAATATTTAATAGGAGGTTTGATAGGTTTCTTTTTCATTGGTATTTATGGAGGATTTCTTCAAGCTGGAGTTGGTATTGTGATAATGCTTCTTCTTACTCAATTAAATAGAATTAATCTTTTAAGAACTAATTCAATTAAAGCTTTCTCTGTATTTATTTATTCTATTGCAGCTGTGGCAATTTTTGCTTTAGATGGTAAAATATTATGGATGGTAGGTCTTTGGATGGTTCTTGGTTCTATAGTCGGAGCTTGGCTTTCAAGCAGGTGGTCAGTCAAAAAAGGTGATAAAGTAATAAGGATTACACTTCTAATAATGGTCTCTTACATGGCTGTAAAACTCTGGTTAGATACATTTAATAGTTAGTATAATCTACTATGCTTAGTCCATAGCCAGAAAGTCCTACACGATGTTTCTGTTCTGAGTTACTTAGGAGATTAACTTTAGAAATTTGCAAATCATGCAAGATTTGGGCACCAATTCCAAAATCTCTAAAGTCAATTTTAGGTTTTTCAGAATTTTCATTCATAGAGTTAAGTTTTTCTAATATATTTTCTGATGATTGATTTTGATTTATAAAAATTACTGCACCTTTACCTACTTTATTTATCTGATCAAAAATTTTATCATATTTTTTTTCATTAGTTCCTGATAATATCTTGGTAACATCATTATCAACAACTGATGAATTTATTCTTGTTAAAATAATATCATCTTTATTCCATTTGCCAAGTGTTAATGCTATGTGAACTTGATCATTATTAGTCTGTTTGTAAGCTCTTAATCTATAAGTTCCAAAGTTAGTTTCTACATCTTTGTCAAAGCTTTTACTAATTAAGCTATCGTTTTTCATTCTATATGCTACAAGATCCTCTATAGAGACTATTCTTAAATTAAATTTTTCAGCAACTTTTACCAACTCAGGTAATCTAGACATAGACCCATCATCATTCATTATTTCAACTATAACTCCAGCTGATTTAAAACCTGCAAGTCGAGCAAAATCTATAGCTGCTTCAGTATGTCCAGTTCGTCTTAATACACCTCCATTTTTTGCAATTAAAGGGAATATATGTCCTGGTCTTTGAAGATCCTCAGGTTTTGTATTTCTATCAACTAATGCTTTAACAGTTTTAGATCTGTCTGAGGCAGATACTCCTGAGGTTACTCCATTTCCTTTTAGATCTACAGAAACTGTGAATGCTGTTTCAAGAGGATCCGTGTTATTAGGTACCATTTTTTCAAGACTTAGTTTGGAACATAATTTCTCTGACATTGGAACACATATTAATCCTCTCCCATTTTTTGCCATAAAATTTATCTTTGAGGAATTAATTGTTTCTGCAGCAGTAATAAAATCTCCTTCATTTTCTCTGTTTTCATCATCAACTACAATAATAATTTCACCTTTTTTTATCGCAGAAATTGCATCTTCTATTTTATCTAACTTAATATTACTCATTTCTTTAATTTAAGTTTATTAATTAATTGAATTGTCTTATCATAGAGAGTAAAACTAAACCCTCTATCTGCTGATACAATTTTGGTAAGATAAATAGCAAAAGGTGCTATAACAAAAGTTGATATCCAGCTTCCTAAAAAGGGACTTATTGAACTATCTTCCGCAGCATTTTTTCCAAAAACTCCAATATAGTGATAGGTTAAAAATATTACAATTGATAAAACAAGAGGAAGGCCTAGTCCTCCTTTTCTTATTATAGCACCTAATGATGCTCCAATAAGAAATAAAAATATACATGCAAAGATTAGGCTATATCTTTCATTAATTGTAAGCTTGTGAAGATTGATAAGTTTTTCTTGTAAGAAAAATATTTTTTTCTTGTTATTTATTTGTCTAAGATATATATCAACTTCCTCTTCAGCCATTGATAAAATGCCACTTATTTCATAAGTCTCAGGTTTGTCTAAAAGATTAAGAAATGATCCATTGATTCCTAGATCAATAAATTCAAAGTTATTAGTGTTTAAATTAGGGAGCTTTTTTATTGTGTGACCATCCATAAAGCTAATACCGTGTCTGTATTTATCATTTTTATATTTATCACGAAGAGTGTCGGAGTTTTGTTTAAGTTGAACAACTTTTTGCATCTTGTAAGTTGATTTATAGTTTTCTTCTTCAAGATTAACATTATTAAATTCTGAAATATCTATATTTAATATATACTCATCAAATGATGCTCTGGAATGAGGATATTTTTGTTTTTCAGCAGCTGTAGATGCAGTTAATTCTTCATATCTGTTTCCGTTTTTTAGAATCAATTGAAGATATGAATCGTTTTCATTTTTTACTTCTCCACTTTCAGCCTTTATAACTATCCTGTTAATTTCGTCATTTGAAATGCTATGAAGAATAACATTCTCAAGAAATTGTTCATTATCTCCATACTTTCTGTCTACTTTAATATTTAAATCTCCAATATCATTAAATATACCTTCTCGGATATTTAAGGTAGGTTTTAGTTTAGCTAAATTCTTTCGAAGATTGTAGGATTTTAGTTCTCCAAATGTTACTACATTGTTAGAAAAATAAAAAGATCCAATACCTAAAAAAATATGAAAAATCAATAATGCCACCATACTTCTTACTATTGATATTCCGTTTGATTTCATAGCAATGAACTCATAGTTTTCAGATAATGTTCCATAAGTAGTTAAGGAAGCAAGAAGTATCGATAGAGGTAAAACTAAAGGAACTAGCTTTGGAGAAAAATACATAAAAAACTTTCCAATTGTAAATATATCCAAACCTTTACCTGCAAGTTCATCAATGTAAAGCCAGAATGTCTGAATAATAAATATTAAAAAACATATAGCAAAAACACTAATAAAACTTGTTAAGTATGATTTTAGTATATATTTATCAAGTATTTTCAATTTTCAGTAATTATTAAATAGTCTTTATAGTATTTTTTATCAAATTTAAATAAAGACAAGGGAAGGTTTAAATTATAATCATAAGTTAATGTTAAAAACCTATTTATTTCTTCACCTGTTTCTTTTTCAATCATTTCAATTCTTTCAATTGAAAGATTAGAATTAATAAATAAATTATAAATAATTTCATCTTCTTCTTTACTCTCTGCTACAATAAGATCATAGTTGTCAGATATGTTTTGTTTTCTTAAATCGAATCCTTTTAAAAAATAATTAAAAATCTGATTTGGTGAGAAATTAAAAAATGAAGTGTTTTTAGTGCTTATTATTATCTCTTTATTTTCATGGATAATTGTGTAAAATTTTTCACCGTCATATATTTGATCAACTTCTCTTGTGTCTATCAAATAACTTCCCTGCTTAATGTAAAATTCTCCACTAATTGGTAAAATATTATTTTCAAATTTGGAAGAAATTTCAAATTTATAGTACACATTTTCTAATGAGAATGCATTTTTTCTAACTCTTTCAAGGACTTCAATTGCATTCTCTTGAGCTGATAGATTTGAAAAACCTAAAAGAATTACTATAAATTTAATAAGTATTTTATTTTTTCCCACTATTCAACAAAGTTTCTAATGAATTCAAATCTGATATTAAAACTTGTCTTGGTTTACTTCCTTCAAAAGGACCGACAATTCCAGCGTCTTCCATCTGATCAATTAATCTTCCAGCTCTATTATATCCTAGTTTAAGTTTTCTTTGAAGTAACGAGGCTGAACCTTGTTGGTTTGAAACAATTACTCTTGCTGCTTCATTAAACATTAAATCTCTATCCTCAATTGATATATCAGATGATGACCCACTATCATCTTTAGAATATTCAGGAAGTTTATATGCAGTTGGATAACCCATTTGAGATCCAATAAATTCAGACAACTTCTCAACTTCTGGAGTATCAATAAAACCACATTGAATTCTAGTTAAATCATTTGATTGGGAATATAATAAATCACCTCTTCCGATTAATTGCTCGGCTCCTCCAGTATCTAAAATTGTCCTAGAATCAATTTTAGAAGTAACTCTAAATGCAATTCTAGCAGGAAAATTTGCTTTAATTAATCCTGTTATGACATTTACTGAAGGTCTCTGTGTAGCAATTATTAAGTGAATACCAACTGCTCTTGAAAGTTGGGCTAATCTTGCTAAAGGAGTCTCTACTTCTTTACCAGCTGTCATTATTAAATCTGCAAACTCATCTATTACAAGGACTATATAAGGTAGAAAAGTATGTCCATTTTCTGGATTTAATTTTCTAGATATAAACTTAGCATTATACTCTTTAATATTTCTAGTCATGGCATCTTTAAGCATTTCATACCTATTATCCATTTCCATACATAATGAATTTAGTGTATTAATTACTTTATCATTATCTATAATAATTGCATCCTCTGATTCTGGAAGTTTTGCTAAGTAGTGTCTTTCAATCTTATTGTAAATAGATAATTCTATTTTTTTTGGATCCACTAAAACAAACTTTACTTGTGCTGGATGTTTCTTATAAAGTATTGATGTAAGAATAGCATTAATACCTACTGACTTACCTTGACCTGTTGCTCCTGCCATTAAAAGATGTGGCATCTTAGTTAGATCAACAATAAATGTTTCATTACTAATTGTTTTTCCAATTGCAATTGGAAGTTCCATCTCAGACTCAATATATTTCTTTGAAGAAATTAGAGACTTCATTGAAACGATAGATTTCTTTTTATTAGGAACTTCGATACCTATAGTCCCTTTGCCTGGTATTGGGGCAATTATTCTTATACCAAGTGCTGAAAGAGATAAAGCAATATCATCTTCAAGATTTTTAATTTTTGAAATTCTAACTCCTGCATCAGGAATTATTTCATATAATGTAACAGTTGGACCAATGGTAGCCTTAATTTGCTTTATACCAATGTTATAATTCTTTAGAGTGTCAACTATTTTATTTTTGTTGGTTTCCAGTTCATCCTGATCGATTTTAATAGTCCCATCTCCATAATCTTTCAAAAGATCAATACTTGGATTTTTGAAATTACTTAAATCTAGAGTAGGGTCAAATTTCTTAAGATCAGCCTTATTAAAGCTGATATTTTCAGTGCTCTTTTCCTCAAAATTTATTTCCTCAACCTCCATTGAAATGCTATCATCATTTCCTTTAGTAGGCTCTGATTGTATCTCATTTCCATCATTAAGTTTTGATTCTAGATTAACTTCTAGATCCGAGTCTTCAACTTTGATATCCTCAAATATTTCATCCTTAACCTTATCTTCTTGTGGATTTTCTTTTGATTTTTTTGGAAAAGAAAGGTTACCTAATAAGATCACTATTGAATTAGGAGTGATATTCCATAAGACTGAAATTGATAAAATGAAAATGAAACATATTATTAGAACTATTCCTGTCATTCCAATGTAAGTCTTAAGAAATGAATTTATCTCAAACCCAACAATACCAGTTTGAATTGGAAAATAATTACTAAGATATCCAGTTAATAGAGTCATCCATATAGTTAGTATTAATAGCCAATTAATTCTTTTAATTAACTCAAGTATTTTTTTATTAAAAAGTAAATAATAGGATGAAATAAATAGAATTACAGGTAGGATAAAACTAGAAATCCCAAATAGATTGTAAATAAAAAAGTGACTTATTAATGCGCCAATTTTCCCTAATATATTTTCAACTTCAATACTTCTGTCAAGAAGATTTCCAATACTACTTTGATCAACCTTCCAATTGTACATATATGATATAAATGAAGTGAAAAGTATTACGGAAAGAAATAGAAGAATGTAGCCAAGTATAACTTTAAGTTTGTTTACATCGGCTTTTTTCTTGCTTCTCATAGATAAACAGTATTATACAAAAATACAAAGATGAGTTTAGATAATTAATTTTTATCTCCTAAAGTCCTAATTTTTATTCTAAATGCAGCATAAATTAATGTCATGAAAGGACTAATCCAATTAAAAACTGCATAAATAAAGTATTCACCAACACCAACTCCTAGAACAGAAGAGTGGTAGGCACCACATGAGTTCCATGGAATTAAAGCAGATGTAACTGTTGCAGAATCTTCAAGAGTTCTACTTAAATTTTCGGGTGCAAGATTTTTGTCTTTAAATGCTTTTTCAAACATTTTACCTGAAACTACAATTGTAAGATATTGATCTGATGCACTAACATTTAATGCCAAACAAGATGCTACAGTACTTGCAAATAACTTAAATGATGTGTCAGCCCATTGTAAAAGTGTCTTGCTAATGGTTTTAAGTGCTCCAATAGCCTCCATAACACCACCAAACACCATGGTTCCAATAACTAAAAATATTGTATTCATCATACCTAGCATCCCTCCTGTTGAAAATAAATCATTTAATATCACATTATTAGTTTCAATGCTTATAGGACCGGTTATTGTATCCATAATTACAACATATGTACTAGTGAGTTTAGAATAGCTGCCAGAAGAAAGTTCTGATATAATTTGTGGTTGAAATATTATGGCAAATACAGCACCAACCAATGTTCCAATTACTAATGCAATTAAAGGAGGTGTTTTTTTAATAATCATAATTAAAACTAATATTGGGACAGAAAATAGAATTAATGTAATATTAAACTTCTCAGTAATAGCGCTAAGTAAATAAGTATTATCAGTTGAACCATCAGAAACTTGCATAAATCCAAGAATGATAAAAACAATTAGAGTTATTGATATGCTAGGGATAGTAGTATATGTTAAATATTTAATATGTCTGAATAAATCAACTTTAGTAACAGCTGCAGCTAGATTAGTTGTATCGCTAAGCGGAGAAAGTTTGTCACCAAAATAAGCACCTGCAATTACTGCCCCTCCAACCATTCCTGGTGGAATGCCTAGAGCCTTCCCAATTCCTACTAATGCAATTCCGACTGTTGCAGATGTAGTCCAACTACTTCCTGTTGCTACAGATATAATAGAACATATTACTACACAAGCTGGAAGAAAGATATTAGGGTCTAGTATTTTAAGCCCATAATAAACCATTGCAGGTATAATCCCACTGATCATCCAAGTACCTGCTAGGGCTCCTACAAATAATAATATCAATAATGCTCCAGTTACTGATTTTACACTATTTGAGATTTTTTTAAGTATCTCTTTATATGATACATTGTAAATAAAACCTAAAGATGCTCCAAAGAGTCCCGATAAAATTAGAATAAACTGATTGGTTCCATTTAATGAATCATCTCCATATATAAAAACATTAATACTAAGGAGTAAAACAAGAAAAAAAATAGGAAGTAGTGCTATTCCAATCGGTAAATTTACACTAGAATTATCTTTCAAAATATAAATTATATTCTACAAGTTTAGAAAAAAAAACCTAACCATAAATATAATACAATACTTATTTGACTAAACTTTAGTTATTTTTACTGGGTGGGAATCAAAATTGAAACAATTTTTCAAAGTAAAATCTCATCACTTATGCATTCTAAATTTTTAATTGCTCTAAGTGGTGGAGTTGATAGTATGGTTCTTGCAAATTTATTCCTTAAATATAATTTAAGTTTTTCTGTAGCACATTGTAATTTTAAGTTAAGGGCTAAAGAAAGTGATGATGACGAAAAATTTATTTTTAATTGGTCTTCAAAAAATGAAATTGAGTGTTACATATCAAAATTTAACACTAATGATTATTGTGTCAAAAATAAGTTTGGAATTCAAGAAGGTGCCAGAAATTTAAGATATGAATGGTTTAATGAACTCAAGAATCTTTACGGTTTTGATTATATAGTTACTGCTCATCACCTAGATGATCAAATTGAAACATATTTAATAAATTCAATGAGAGGTTCTGGTTTAAATGGACTAACTGGTATTACTGAGAAAACAGACTCTTTATTAAGACCCCTTCTTAAAGTCTTGAAGAATGATATTTTAGTATATGCTAAGTTAAATAACATTGATTTTAGAGAGGATTCATCAAATTCTAAAAATGATTACTTTAGAAATATGATAAGAAATTTAATAATTCCTCAGTTTAAAAAATTTGATGATAATGTTATGTTAAAATTTCAAACAACCATTGATAACCTAAACTCTACTAAGATATTTGCAGATAGTATTATTGATCAAACAAAGAATAGAATTTTCACTTTTGAAACTGATAAAATAAAAGTGGAAATTGATGATTTAAAAAAATTAGATCCTTTGGAATATTATATGCATCATTTATTTAAAGAGTATAAAATTGATTTTAAAGAAATTATTAAATTATTTGACTCTGACACAGGCAAGTATATTAGTTCAAATACACATCTAATAAGAAAGAATAAAAAATTCTTAATAATCACTTCAAATGATTAAAAATTTACTTTTTGGAATTATTACCCTTCTGCCACTTAGTGCTCAAGAAACAGAACCTGTTTCTTGGACATATGAGTTAACAAAGCTAAACAGTTTAGAATATGAGATATCTTTTAATGCAGAAATAATTGATGGATGGAAACTATATTCTCAGTTTTCGCCTGAAGAGGGATCTGTAGCAACTAGTTTTAAATTTTTAAATAATGACAATAGCTATTTTGCTGATGAAATTTTTAATGAAGATCCATATATAATTGGATATGACAATGTGTTCAAGATGGATTTGTTTTATTTTGAAGGTAAAGCAAATTTTAATCAATCTTTAAGGCTAAACAACATAGATGTTAACCAAGTTAAGATTGAAGTTGAATATTCATCATGTGATGATGAGTTGTGTATTTTTCGAAATGAAACGTTTAATATAGTTCTTGATAAAAACAAGAAAATCCTTCAAGATGATAATGTTACTTTGGATGATATAAAAAAATATAATTCGTTGGAATTGGAGTTGGATAAATCTAACTACAATAGTGTTGATGTTGTTCGATCATCTAATTATTTCGAGATATTTATTTTCGGACTTTTAGCAGGTTTTCTAGCTTTATTAACACCTTGTATTTTCCCAATGATACCATTAACCGTGTCATATTTCATTGATCAAGAAAAATTAAAATATAATAGTTTAACATCAGCTTCTTTGTATGGTTTCTTTATTGTAATGATTTATATTTTATTAAGTGTACCATTCCATTTATTTGATAGTTTGAATCCAAATATTTTAAATACTATTTCAACTAATGTTTATGTAAATATTACCTTTTTTTTAGTCTTTATATTTTTTGCGATTTCATTTTTTGGATACTTTGATATTGTAATTCCTAGTAATATTATTTCAGGTTCAGAAAAAAAATCTGAAAAGGGAGGGGTGATTGGAATATTCTTTATGTCACTAACATTAGCATTAGTTTCATTTTCTTGTACAGGACCTATATTAGGCTCTCTGTTAGCTGGTTCTTTGTCATCTGCAGAATCTGGTGCAATGCAACTATCTTCAGGTATGCTCGGATTTGGTTTTGCTTTGGCACTTCCATTTACTTTTTTAGCATTTTATCCCAAATATTTATCATTGATCCCTAAATCTGGGCTTTGGTTAAAAAAATTAAAAGTTTCTTTGGGTTTCATTGAATTAGCATTAGCATTTAAGTTTTTATCAAACGCTGACTTAGTAGAGGGGTGGGGTATTCTGAAGAGAGAAGTATTTTTAATTATTTGGATACTAATTTTCTTAACAATGTCCCTATACTTGTTTGGTTCATACTTTGGAAAATTAAAGTTTAATTTTAAGAGTTTGTCAGGTTGGTTTTTTATGCTTTTTTCATTCTATCTTATCAGTGGACTATATGATAGTAAAAATGTAAGATTCTTAAGTGGTATTTTGCCTCCAGAGTTTTACTCTATTGAAGAAAAAATTAATGATTGTCCTCTTGGACTAAAATGTTTTAAAGACTTTCAAGATGGTAAAAATTATGCTATTGAAAATGAAAAAATCATTTTGCTAGATTTTACAGGTTGGGCTTGTGCTAATTGCAGAAGGATGGAAGAAAATGTATGGTCAAAACCAGCTATATTTAATCTTTTAGATAATAATTTTGTTATTATCTCCCTTTATGTTGATGACAGAACAAAGCTTTCAATAGAAGAAGAGTTTAAATTTTTAAATAATTCTGGAAACATTCAATATGTAAATAACATAGGAAGAAAATGGTCTCTTTTTCAGCAGATAAATTTCAATAATGCATCACAGCCTTATTATGTAGCTATGCTTCCTTCAGGTAAGATTCTAACTGAACCTATTCAATTTACATCAGAGGAAAATTTTAAAAACTGGTTAGATTCATCGATTGAAGAATCAAACAATTAATTTATTTTTTAATATAAACTTCTTCAAAAGGAACTCTAAACCTTTCTCCGTAGACTCCTTCCTTTAATCTAATCCCACAACCAATTATCATATTAATTTCAGACTTTTTTTTCAGGTTCAACAAACTTTTAATTTTAAGTGAGTCAAAGCCTTCCATAGGACAGGTGTCATAACCAAACCCAGCCATGCTTATCATGAAATTTTGAGATGCTAATGCTGCACTTTTATGAGCAATTATTCTAGTATCAGAAGCTCTTAGTTGTCTGTACATTACTCTAAATAGTCCTAATACAGAAGCAATAATATATTTAATGAAACTTATTACACCTAAAAAATCTTTGTATACAAAAGGGATAGCTCTTTTGTAATATTTTTGTGTTAAATCGTAATTTCTATCACTAAGATTTTTTTTTGTCAAATTAAAAAAATCAATATTTTGAGAAGCTCTGATTTTCCATAAATCTTTTCTAACCACAGTTATTACAATTTGTTTAGCTGTTGAGGCGGCTGGTTGATTAAAGCATATTTTTGAAATTTTATTTAACAGTTCCTTGTTGGTAATATGATAAAATTCCCAAAGCTGAAGATTGCTACTAGTAGGAGCTAATACTCCATTTTCAATGCATTTTTTTACAATATCTGAGTTTAATTCTTTACTAGGATCAAACTTTCTTACAGATCTTCTATATTTTATGGCCTCACTTACAGTCTTCTCCATTCTATAGTTTCTCCAATAATTTTTTAATAAATTTAAATGAGTCAGGATAAGGTCCATATCTAAATGGAATATCAATCATTGATTTCTTCTTAAGAACAGGTTTATAGTGACTAAAAGTGTCAAAACTAAATTTGCCCCTATAAGCACCCATTCCGCTTTCTCCAATCCCACCAAATGGCAGATTTGAATTCACATAATGTATTAAAGTATCATTTACTACACATCCTCCAAACTTATTTGAATTAATTAGTTTATCAATAAATTTTTGATTATTTGAAAATATATAGAATGCGAGTGGTGATGGGTTGAAGTTTAGTATTTTATTTAAATCATTTTCATTTTCATACGATATAATTGGTAAAACAGGTCCAAAAATTTCTTCTTTCATGATTTCTGAATTTAAGTCAGGATTAATAACCAGTGTAGGCTCGACATAAAGGTTGTTTTCATCAATTTTTCCTCCAAATTCAATATTTTGATTATGAAGATTTTCTTTTAATCTTAATAGATTGGCTTTGTTTATTATTCTTCCGTAACTATTAGAATCATAAGGAATACTTCCAAAAGTTGAAATAATATTCTTTTTTAGCATTGAAATCAATTCACTTTTGACGTGATTATTAACTAGCACATAATCTGGAGCAATACAAGTTTGACCACAATTAACGAATTTACCAGAAACTATCCTTTTTGCTGTTTTGTCTATATCAATATTACTATCTACTATGCATGGGCTTTTTCCTCCAAGTTCTAATGTTGTAGGTGTTAAGTGTTTTGCAGCTTTTTCAGCTACAATTTTTCCAATTTTTGTACTTCCTGTGAACAATATATAATCCCATTTTTTATCAAGAAGATATTTGGCAGTTTCAGCATCACCTTCAATAACAGAAACTAAATTTTGAGGAAAAACATTACAAATCAATTCCTTAAGCACCGAAGATGTGTTTGGAGCTAATTCAGATGGTTTTATTATAACTGTATTGCCTGCGCCAACTGCACCAATAAGAGGGGTTAGTGATAATTGAAATGGGTAATTCCAAGGAGTAATAATAAGAACTTGACCATAGGGTTCTGGTATAAGATAATTTGATGATGGCCAATTAAATATAGATCCTTTAACTTTTTTCTTTTTTGACCATTTCTTTAATTTTCTTACGAATAATTTAATCTCTCTTTTAACAAGAAGAACTTCAGATAAAAACGATTCAAACTCATGTTTATTTAGATCTTTTTTTAAAGCTTCATAGATCTTGTTTTCTGTTTTATTAATTTCCTTTAGAAGTGAATTTAAAATTTGAATTCTATAGTTGACAGAATTAGAGTTAGTTTTATTAAATTCTTTTTGTGAATTAATTATAATATCAATTTCTTTGTTATCCATTACGTGCTAAATTTAATTATTTAAATTAAATATCTATATATAACATTTGGATGTAATATATTTATTAACTTAATTAACTGATTTTCAATATAATGAATATCAATATATTTATTTGGACGTAGTTTTAACTTTAAGATTCATTAAGAAATAAAGTGACAGGGTAATAATTTTAAGGAAAAGATTTATTTTATATGTTAAATAAATACAGTCGTATAGTAACAAAGGATGATTCTCAACCTGCTGCTCAAGCTATGCTTCACGCTATAGGTTTATCTGAAGACGACTTTGATAAACCTTTTATTGGAGTAGCTAGTACTGGTTATGAAGGTAATCCATGTAACATGCATTTAAATGATTTATCTGTAAAAATAAGAGAGAGTATAGTAAACTCAAATTATGTTGGTTTAATATTTAATACCATAGGTGTTAGTGATGGAATATCAATGGGAACTTTGGGTATGAGATATTCTTTACCTTCTAGAGATATTATAGCTGATTCAATGGAAACTGTAGTTCAAGCTATGTCTTACGATGGTCTAGTCACAGTTGTTGGATGTGATAAAAATATGCCAGGTGCCTTAATGGCAATGCTTAGATTAAACAGACCGAGTTTGCTTGTTTATGGTGGTACAATAGATTCAGGTTGTTACAATAATAAAGAGCTAGATGTTGTATCAGCTTTTGAAGCCTGGGGTGAAAAAGTTTCTGGAAAGATTGATGAAAATGAATATAAAAATGTAATTAAAAATGCTTGTCCTGGAGCTGGGGCTTGTGGGGGGATGTATACAGCCAACACTATGGCTTCTGCAATTGAAGCTTTGGGTATGTCACTTCCTTACAACTCTTCTAATCCAGCTATAAGTGATGATAAAATTAGTGAGTGTAATCAAATTGGTTCTGCCATGAAATTACTCATTGAAAAAGATATTAAGCCATCTGATATAGTTACAAAGAAATCTCTTGAAAATGCTTTAAGATTGATTACAGTCCTTGGTGGATCTACTAATGCCGTTCTTCATTTTTTAGCTATTTCTAGAGCTGCTAATTTAGATTTAACAATAGATTATTTTCAGGAAATAAGTGACTCGACTCCCTTTTTAGCCAACCTTAAGCCAAGTGGTAAATATTTAATGAAGGATTTACATAAAATTGGAGGGGTGCCTTCAGTTTTAAAATATATGCTAGAACATAAAATGTTACATGGAGACTGTATGACAGTAACAGGTAAAACTCTTGCAGAAAATTTATCAAAAATTCACTCTCCAGACATGAATTCTAATGATATTATTTTTCCTATTTCTAATCCTATTAAAAAAACTGGTCATATTCAAATTCTCAAAGGAAATCTTGCTGAGCTTGGATGTGTTGCAAAAATCACAGGTAAAGAAGGTCTAAAATTTACAGGACCAGCTAAAGTTTTTGATGGTGAATTTGAATGTCTTGAGGCTATAAAGCAATCAAAGGTAAATAAAGGAGAAGTTGTTGTTATAAGATATGAGGGGCCTAAAGGTGGTCCTGGAATGCCAGAAATGCTTAAACCAACTTCTGCAATAATGGGAGCAGGACTTGGAAAAGATGTTGCCTTGATTACTGATGGAAGATTCTCTGGTGGAACTCATGGATTTGTTGTTGGTCATATTGTACCAGAAGCATATGAAGGAGGTACATTAGCAATTGTTAAAAATGGAGATATTATTACAATTGATTCTGAGCAAAATTTAATAAATGTGGATATTTCAGAAAATGAGATAACAAATAGAATTAAAAATTGGACTCAACCAGATCCAAAAATTGATAAAGGAATTTTATATAAATATGTTAAATCAGTTTCGAATGCATCAAGTGGTTGTGTTACAGATGAATAAGTGTTATGAGAAATAAAAATATAAGTGGAGCTGAAGCTGTAGTTCATTCTTTATTAAATGAGGGGGTTGATTTAGTTTGGGGTTACCCAGGTGGTGCAATAATGCCCGTATATGATGAATTCTATAAGTTTCAAGATAAGTTAAAACATGTTTTAGCAAGACATGAACAAGGAGCAGTTCATGCAGCACAGGGATATGCAAGATCTTCAGGAAAAGTTGGTGTTGCAATTGCAACATCTGGACCAGGTGCTACAAACCTAGTTACTGGTATAGCTGATGCACAAATTGATTCAACTCCAATTGTTTGTATAACAGGTCAAGTACCCTCGCATCTACTAGGCTCTGATGCATTTCAAGAAACTGATATCATTGGAATCTCAATGCCTGTTACTAAATGGAACTATCAAATAACAAAAGCATCTGAAATTCCTGAAATATTTGCTAAAGCTTTTTATATAGCAAGATCAGGAAGACCAGGTCCTGTTTTAATAGATATAACTAAAGATGCTCAATTTGAATTATTTGACTATAAATATTCTAAATGCAAGGGAATAAGAAGTTATAATCCATTTCCTGTTATTAATAATACATCCATAGATAATGCAGTTGAATTAATTAATAAAGCAAAAAAACCATTTATTGTCTGGGGACAAGGTGTAATTCTAGGAAACGCAGAAATAGAATTTAAAGACTTTGTTGAGAAAAGTGGAATCCCTGCAGCTTGGACTATTCTCGGCTTATCTGCACTTCCAACTTCCCATGAATTAAATGTTGGAATGGTTGGTATGCATGGAAATTATGGTCCTAATATTTTAACCAATGAATGTGATTTACTTATTGCAGTCGGAATGAGGTTTGATGATAGAGTAACTGGTGATCCAAACACTTATGCATCACAAGCAAAAATAATCCATCTTGATATTGACCCAGCAGAGATAAATAAGAATATCAATGTAGATGTTCCTGTTATTGGAGACTGTAAAGAATCTCTAAAACTTATAACAAAAAAAATACAAAATAAAACACATGGTAAATGGATTTCCAGGTTTGATGATTTAATGAAAATTGAATTTGAAAAAGTTATTAATTCTGATTTAAATCCAGTCAAAGATGGTTTAACCATGGGTGAATCAATAATTGCTATTAATGAATACACTAATGGAGATGCTATTATTGTTACAGATGTAGGTCAACATCAAATGGTGGCGTGTAGATATGCTAACTTTATTCAATCTAAAAGCAATATTACATCTGGCGGCCTAGGCACAATGGGATTTGCTCTCCCTGCTGCAATGGGAGCAAAAATGGGTGCATTAAAAAGAGAAGTTGTAGCTGTAATTGGTGATGGTGGCTATCAAATGACTATTCAAGAATTAGGTACAATTTTTCAATTACAAATTCCAGTTAAAATAGTTGTGTTAAACAATGATTTTTTAGGAATGGTTCGTCAATGGCAACAATTATTTTTTGATAAAAGATATGCTTCAACTGAAATGGTTAATCCAGATTTTGTTGCTATTGCTAAAGGTTATTACTTAGATTCTGAGAGAGTAAAGGATAGGAAAGATCTAAAACCTGCAGTTGAAAGAATGATTAAGTCGAAGAAACCTTATGTTTTAGAGATATGCGTAGAAAAAGAAAATAATGTCTTTCCGATGATACCCTCAGGTGCCTCGGTTTCTGATGTAAGATTAAGTTAAAATGGAAAACAAGAAAAATTATACAATTTCAGTTTACACTGAAAACAATGTCGGTCTCTTACATAGACTTTCTGCAATATTTTTAAAACGTCATATTAATATTGAAAGTTTTACTACCTCTGAATGTGAAATCAAAGATGTTTTTAGATTTATTATAGTTGTTAAGATGACTAAAGATGATGTCGAGAAAGTAGCAAAGCAGATTGAAAAACAAGTTGAAGTTATTAGAGTTTTTTATCATACTGATAATGAAACAATTTTTCAAGAGACAGCTCTTTATAAAATGAAATCTTCATCTCTTTTTGAAGAAAGACATATTCAAAATATTATTAAAGAATCTAATGCAAGAATTGTAACTGTTAATCCTGACTTTTTTGTTATAGAAAAAACTGGTTTTAGAGATGATACAGAAAAACTATACAAAGATTTAGAAGCTTATGGTCTTCTTCAATTTACGAGATCTGGAAGAATTGCAGTTTCTAAAGAAAAAATGGGTATATCAGAAATTTTGAATACTTTTAAAAATCAAAAATAAACACAATGAAAAATTATTTTAATAGCTTATCATTTCGAGAGAAATTAATGCAGCTTGGTAGATGTAGATTTATGGATTCTGAAGAATTTTCAGATGGAGTTGAATTTCTTAAAGATAAAAAAATTGCAATTGTAGGTTGTGGAGCGCAAGGTTTACATCAAGGATTAAATATGAGAGACTCTGGTCTTGACATTTCATTCGTATTAAGACAGTCATCAATAGATTCTAAAAGACAATCATATATAAATGCATCATCAAATGGTTTTACAGTTGGAAACTTTGATGAAATAATTCCAAACTCTGACTTAGTTATTAATTTAACTCCTGATAAAAATCATACTCCCGTAGTTGAACAATTAATGCCATTAATGAAAAAAAATTCAATTTTATCTTATTCTCATGGTTTTAATATTGTTGAGGAGGGCGTTAAAGTTAGATCAGACATAACAGTAATAATGGTTGCTCCTAAATCTCCTGGATCTGAGGTAAGAGAAGAATACTTAAGAGGTTTTGGTGTACCAACTCTAATCGCAGTTCATCCGGAAAATGATATTAATAACATAGGTTTTGATTCTGCAAAAGCTTATGCAGTTTCTCTTGGATCACATACTGCAGGTGTTCTTGAATCTTCTTTTGTTGCGGAAGTGAAATCTGACTTAATGGGAGAACAAACAATCCTGTGTGGGATGCTTCAGACAGGTTCAATACTTTCTTTTAATAGAATGATTGATTTAGGAGTAGATCCAGCATTTGCATCTAAGCTTATTCAACATGGATGGGAGACTATTACGGAATCACTTAAACATGGAGGAATTACAAATATGATGGATAGATTATCGAATCCAGCAAAAATAAAAGCTTATGAGTTGTCTGAAGAATTAAAATCTATTCTGTCTCCATTATTTATAAAACATATGGATGATATTCTATCAGGTAACTTTTCAGAGACTATGATGAAAGACTGGGCTAATGATGATAAAGAACTTCTAAATTGGAGAGAGAAAACTAGTCAAACTGCTTTTGAAAAAACTATTCCAACTGATAATGAAATTTCAGAACAGGATTATTTTGATAATGGAATTTTAATGATTGCTTTTGTAAAAGCAGGAGTTGAGTTAGCATTTGAAACAATGGTCGAAGCTGGAATAAAGGAAGAATCTGCTTACTATGAATCTCTTCATGAACTTCCTTTAATTGCTAATTTAATATCTCGTAAAAAACTATATGAAATGAATAGCATTATTTCTGATACTGCTGAGTATGGATGTTATTTATTTAATAATGAAGCAATAAATTTATTGTCAAGTTTCTTTAAAAACATTGATAATGATGTAATAGGATCTAATACCTTTTCTAAAAATTCAAACTCAGTTGACAATAAAAAATTAATTGAAATAAATGATTCTATAAGATTCCATTCTATTGAAATTATAGGTGATGAATTAAGGCAGCATATGACATCAATGAAAAAAGCATTATGATAAATGCAATTACCTAATTTAAATGGTGTAAGAAATGCTTCGGATAATCTAAAAGGTGTATCCATAGTTACGCCATTAGAATTAAATGAGAGACTTTCAAATGAGTTTAACTCTAAAGTTTTTTTGAAAAGAGAAGATGTTCAAAAGGTTAGATCTTTCAAAATTAGAGGTGCATTTAATAAAATAAAATCACTCAATTTAAACAATACATTAGACAAGCAAATTATTTGTGCAAGTGCTGGTAATCATGCTCAAGGCTTTGCATATTCTTGTGCAAAACTTAAAATTTTTGGAACTGTTTATATGCCCGAAACTACTCCAAAACAAAAAGTAGATAGAGTAAAAATGTTTGGTGGAGATTTTATTAAGATCGTATTAATTGGTGATAGTTTTGATGATGCTCAAAAAGAAGCGCAAAAACAGATTAATGAAAATACAATTTTCATTCATCCTTTTGATGACAGCACAGTTATTGAAGGTCAAGGTACTATTGCATTAGAAATTTTAGACCAAATTGATAAACATTTTGATTATCTAATTATTCCAATTGGAGGGGGTGGTTTAATTTCTGGAATGATAACTGTTTTTAATAAATTATCACCTAAAACCAAAATAATTGGAGTAGAAGCCTCAGGAGCTCCTGCTATGTTTAGATCAATTGATCAAAAAAAAATAATTGAACTTAATAAAATAGATAATTTTGTCGATGGTGTATCTATTAAAAAAATTGGAAAGATACCTTTTGAAATTTGTAAAGAACACTTAGATGATTTACTTGTTATACCTGAAGGAAAAATTTGTCAAACTATTCTAGATTTATATAATAAAGATGGAATTGTTGTTGAACCTGCAGGAGCAATTGGTATATCTGCTTTTGAAATGTATCATGAAAAATTTACTAATAAAAATGTAGGTATTTTAATTTGTGGTGGTAATAATGATATTATCAGAATGTCTGAAATCAAAGAAAGAGCTTTGCTTTTCTCAAAATTAAAGCACTACTTTATTGTCAGATTTCCACAAAGATCAGGTGCCTTAAAGGAATTTGTGAATAATGTTGTTGGGGAAAGTGATGATATTACATTTTTTGAATATGTGAAAAAGAATAACAGAGAATATACTTCTGCTATAGTTGGAATAGAGTTAAAGTTTTCTAAAGATTTAGATCACTTGATAACAAAAATGAAAGAAAATGGTTTCTTTGGAGAGTATTTAAACGACAAACCAGAAACACTTCGATTTTTAATATAAATTACAAGTTTATGACAAACTATAAAATTGATCAATTACACTGCAGAGAGTATCTAGTAAATGGTGAGATTAAGAAATGGAATGGAGAAACATCTGAAGTTTTCTCAACTATTGACTCTAATCCTGATACTCCTTATTCTCCAACTTTACTTGGATCAATCCCAGATATGGACTCAGACTCTGCCATAGAAGCCCTAGAATCTGCCAAAAATGCTTTTGGTCGAGGACAAGGTAAATGGCCTACTATGAAAGTTAGAGATAGATTAAAGTGTATGAAAAGATTTGCTGATAAAATGATTAATCATAGAGATCAAATTGTTAGTCTTCTAATGTGGGAGATAGGTAAAAATAAAAATGACTCAGAAAAAGAATTTGATCGAACTGTAAAATATATCTATGATACAATTGATGAGTACAAAAATATAGACAGATCATCTTCAAGGTTTGAAAAAGATTCTGGAATTAATGCTCATATCAGAAGAGGACCATTAGGTGTAGTTTTGTGTTTAGGACCATACAATTATCCACTAAATGAAACTTTCTGTCTTTTGATTCCTGCAATTTTGATGGGAAATACTACAGTATTTAAACCTGCTAAACATGGTGTTCTTTTAATTTCTCCTCTTCTAAAGGCATTTAAAGAGTGTTTTCCTCCTGGAGTTGTTAATATATTATTTGGTAGAGGTAGAAAAATTTGCCCTCCAATCATGCAAACAGGCTATGTAGATGTTTTAGCATTAATTGGTCATAGTTCTTCTGCTGTTGCATTACAAGATCAACACCCTAATAAGAATAGGTTAAGATTAGTTTTAGGATTAGAAGCTAAAAACCCAGCAATTATTCTGCCTGATGCTGATATGGATTTAACTATTCAAGAATGTATTTCAGGATCTCTTTCTTATAATGGCCAAAGATGTACAGCATTAAAAGTGCTTTATGTTCACGAATCAATTGCTGAAGAGTTTAATAAAAAATTTTCTGAGGCTGTTGACAATCTAAAGTTTGGAATGCCATGGGATAAAGATGCTTTTCTTACTCCTCTTCCAGAACCATCTAAACCTCAATATATTAATGACTTGATTGAAGATGCTACTTCAAAAGGGGCTTCTGTTATCAATAAAAAAGGAGGTGAATTAACAAACAACTATTGCTACCCTGCTGTATTATTCCCGGTTGATAATTCAATGAAAGTATTTGAAGAAGAACAATTTGGCCCTGTAGTTCCTATTATTCCATTTAAAGATATAGATAAGCCATTAGATGATATGGCAAATTCTGAATATGGGCAACAGGTAAGTCTTTTTGGAAGTGATACAAAAAAAATTGGTCCTTTGATTGATACACTTGCTAACCTAGTTTGTAGAGTAAATCTCAATAGTTCTTGTCAAAGAGGCCCAGATATTTATCCCTTTACAGGTAGAAAAAACTCTGCTGTTAGCACATTAAGTGTTCATGATGCATTAAGAGCCTTTTCTATAAGAACATTTGTTGCATCTAAGGATAATGTTCACAATAATAGAATATTGAAAAAATTATTAGACTCTAATGATTCTAACTTTATTTCAACAGATTATATTCTTTAACTATTTTGAATAAAATCTTTTATATAGTCTCCAACTTGATTAGTTGAATAAGATTCTTGATTTTTACTTAAATCAGGTGTAGTATATCCATTAATAAGAGAACTTTCAACTGCTTTATTAATTAGTTCAGCTTCTTCTTTTAAATTAAAAGTATAATCTAACATCATAGAAAGAGATAGAATAGAAGCTAGTGGATTTGCTATTTTTTTGCCTGTTGCTTCAGGATATGAACCATGAATAGGTTCATATAAAGCATTATCTAATCCTACAGAAGCTGATGGCATCAAGCCCATTGATCCAGAAATTACGGATGCCTCATCAGTCAAAATATCTCCAAATAGATTTGATGTTATTAATACATCATATGAGCTAGGCCATTGAATAAGTCTCATAGCTACAGCATCAACAAATTCATATGAAACTTTAACTTCAGGGTAATCTTTCTCCATACTTTGAACAGTCTCTCTCCAGAGTCTAGAGGTTTCAAGTATGTTTGCTTTATCTACACAACAGAGTTTCTTTGATCTTTTTTCTGCATATTCAAATCCCATTTTAGCAATTCTAATAATTTCATCTCTTGAATATTGACATGTGTCAAATGCAAAATTATCATCATTTTTTCTACCTCTTTCACCAAAATAAATTCCACCAGTTAGCTCCCTTACAAAAAGTATATCAGTTCCGGCTATTCTATCTTCCTTAATTGGTGACATTTCTAAAAGTGAATCAAAAACTTTGGTAGGTCTTAAATTTGCATAAAGTCCTAGTTTCTTTCTTAATTTAAGTAAACCCTGTTCAGGTCTTATTTTTGCTTTAGGATCATTATCATATTTAGGATCACCAATAGCTCCAAATAAAATTGCATCTGATTCAGAGCATAATTTATGTGTTTCATCGGGATAAGGATCATTATATTCATCTATTGCAATAGCTCCAACTGATCCAGTACTCATTTCAACATCATGATTAAATTTTTTCGCAATGCAATTAAGAACTTTGATTGATTCATTTGTAACCTCTGGTCCAATTCCATCACCAGGGAGAATAGCTATTTTTAATTTCATATTTATTAGGTATTTAACATTTTTTCAGTTGCCTTAATAGCAGCAACTGTTTGATCGGTATCTAGTCCTCTTGTTTTATATTTTTTCACACCAGTATCCCATGTAATAGTAGTTTCACAAAATGCATCAGAATGGCTTCCAGGAGGTATTCTAACAGCATAGTCTATTAATTTTGGAAGTTCTTTTTTTTGATTAGAATATATTTTTTTTAGAGCATTCATAAACGCATCAAATTGACCATCTCCTGAGCAACTTTCTTGGAATAATTTATCATTTATTATTAAGGATAAAGATGCAGAAGGTCTCAGCGTTTTAGCATGAGTTAAAACATAAGACTCAATTATAATGTTTTTCTTTTTTGTAGGATAATCTAGAACATCACTTATTATATATGGTAAATCTTCAATTGTGACCTTCTCTTTTTTATCACCTAGTTCAATGACTTTAGATGTAATAATTCCTAATTCTTCGTCATTTAGTTTAATCCCTAGCTCATCTAAATTTTTCTTAATATTTGCTTTTCCAGATGTTTTACCAAGAGCATATTTTCTTTTTCTTCCAAACCTGCTAGGATGTAAGTTATTATAGTAAAGGTTTTTTTTATTATCACCATCAGCATGCACACCAGCAGTTTGAGTAAAAACATTTTCTCCAACAATTGGTTTATTGGAGGAAACAGTTTGACCTGAAAAAGTTGAAATTAGTTTACTTGCTTTAAATAAACTTTTCTCATTTACGTTAATTTTAATATTTGGCAAAAAATCTTTAATAGCTGCTACAGCACTTGAAAGAGGTGTGTTTCCTGCTCTTTCGCCCATCCCATTTATAGTTAAATGTAACCCGTTACAACCTGCTCTAATTGCTTCCATTGAATTACCTACACTAAGATCATAGTCATTATGTCCATGAAAGTCAACATGAAAATTAGGAAATTTTAATTTCACTTCTTTAATAAATTCATAAGTTTCGGTATGTGTTAATATACCAAGTGTATCAGGTAGAAGTATTCTTTTTATTTTTTGTTCATATAAGAACGTTAAAAATTTAAAAACATACTCTTTACTATTTTTCATACCATTACTCCAATCCTCTAAATAAATATTAGTTTCGATTGAATTTTTTTTAGCATTTTGAATTATTTTAGAAATATCTTCAAAGTGTTCTCTTGGAGTTTTTTTTAACTGGTGTTCTAGATGATTTAGAGATCCTTTTGTCAGTAAATTTTGAACTTTACATCCAGATTCTAGCAGCCATTCTATTGATTTGTTATTATCAATAAAAGTTAACACTTCAATTTTTTGAAGGTGATTATTTTCTTTTGCCCAAGTCGTTATTCCTTTAACAGAGTTGAGCTCACCATCAGAGACTCTTGCAGATGCAACTTCGATTCTATCAATTTTTAACTCTTCTAATAATAGTTTAGCAATTGTAAGTTTTTCTTTTGGGGAATATGAGACTCCAGATGTTTGTTCACCATCTCTTAGAGTTGTGTCCATTATTTCTATTGAGCGAGTCATTAAAAAATAAATTTATTAGCAAATCTAGAAATATCTTCCTTTTTATTTAATAAATAATCAATATCATCATAACCATTAGACATATTACCTTTTTTATAGAGACTTATTTTAAATACTTCTTTCTTATTTAATTCTTTAATTATAAATTCTTGGTTTTCAAGATTGACTTCAAATAGACTTTCTGAGTTTTTATTTATTTGAGAAAAAATTTCTAATAAGAAAGAGTCTGAAACTTGAATTGGTAGAACTCCAATATTTAGACAATTATTTTTGAATATATCGGCAAAAAAACTTGACACAACTACTCTGAAACCATAATCATATATAGCCCAAACTGCATGTTCTCTAGATGATCCACATCCAAAATTCTTACCAGCAATTAATATTTTACCTTTATAATTAGTATTATTTAGAGGAAATGAGTCAATAGCTTTACCATCAGAATTATATCTCCAATCTCTAAAAAGATTATCGCCAAAGCCTTTTCTTTCAGTTGCTTTTAGAAATCTTGCTGGTATTATTTGATCTGTGTCAACATTGTCTATGTTCAATGGGACTGCAGTACTTTTTAGTATTTCAAATTTATCGTAAGCCATATTAAATTATTTCTCTTGGATCTGTAATTTTTCCTGTTATAGCAGTAGCTGCTGCGACTAGAGGACTAGCTAGAAGAGTTCTAGCACCAGGACCTTGTCTTCCCTCGAAATTTCTGTTAGTTGTGCTTACTGCATATTTTCCTTTAGGGATTTTATCATCATTCATTGCTAAACAAGCAGAACAACCTGGCTCTCTTAATTTAAAACCTGAATCAGTTAAAATATCTAATATACCTTCATCTTTTATGCTTTTAAGTACTTTATGAGAGCCTGGAACAAGCCAAGCATCTACACTATCAGATTTTCTTTTACCCTTAATTAAACTAGCAAAAACTCTAAAATCTTCAATTCTTCCGTTTGTGCAGCTTCCTAAGAAAACATAATCAATTTTTTTACCAATCATTAAATCTCCCTCATTAAACTCCATGTAGTCTAGAGCTTTTTTGTATGAAGTTTTTGAGTCTGAAGTCTCTGAAGAAGGGATTGATTTAGATATAGGTATTGCCATCCCTGGATTAGTTCCATATGTAATCATAGGCTCAATATCTTTTCCTTTAAAATTATATTCTTTATCAAAAACAGCTCCTTCATCAGTCTTTAATGAAGACCAATACTTGATAGCTTTATCCCATTCTTGATCTTTAGGTGCATATTCTTTGCCTTTTATGTATTCATATGTCTTATTGTCTGGAGCAATCATTCCACCTCTAGCTCCCATTTCTATACTTAAATTGCAAACAGTCATTCTTCCTTCCATGCTCATTTCTTTGAAAACTCTACCAGAGTACTCAACAAAATAACCAGTAGCTCCTGAAGAAGATAATTTTGATATTATAAAAAGAGCTACATCTTTGGGTGTTACGTGGCGATTAAGTTCTCCGTCCACATTAATTCTCATTTTTTTTGGTTTTTGCTGCATAATAGATTGGCAAGCTAAAACCATTTCTACTTCAGATGTACCAATTCCAAATGCAATTGCACCAAATGCCCCATGTGTAGAAGTGTGAGAATCACCACAAACAATTGTAAGTCCAGGCTGAGTAATTCCGTTTTCAGGGCCAATGACATGAACAATACCATTTTTTTTGTGTCCTAATCCCCAAAAGTCTATACCATGCTCATTACAATTCTTTTCTAAAGTCTTAACCTGTAGGGCAGACAATTCATCTTTAATTGGTAGATGTTGGTCTAATGTAGGGGTATTGTGATCAGCAGTTGCAAATGTTCTCTTAGGGTACATCACTTTAAGCCCTCTGTTTTTTAGCCCTACAAAAGCAACAGGACTAGTAACTTCATGAATAAAATGTTTGTCAATAAATAAAACGTCAGGTCCATCTTCAATTTTCTCAATCACATGAGAGTCCCAAACTTTATCAAAAAGTGTATTAGCCATATTTAATATTTTGATTTTTTAGCATAATTGGAAAATCAGATTCTGTTACTTCTTTCTTTTTATCAGCTACAATTAAAAATTCATTATAAACTTCATCAAGTTCTTTCTTGCTCAAGTTTACTCCAAACTCCTTCATCCTAAAAGCTAATGCAGCTCTTCCGCTTCTAGCAGTCAAAACTATAGAAGATTTATCAATCCCTACGTCATGAGGGTCAATTATTTCATAAGTTTCTCTTTTTTTAATTACTCCATCTTGATGAATTCCCGAGCTATGTGCAAAAGCATTCGAACCAACAATTGCTTTGTTAGGTTGAACGGGCATTCCCATTAACTCAGAAACTTTTTGACTTGTGTCATTGAGAAGTTTTGAGTTGATATTAGTATAAAGACCTAGATCAGAATGTTGTTTTAATATCATAACAACTTCTTCCAATGATGTGTTGCCTGCTCTTTCACCAATACCATTAATGGTACATTCAATTTGTCTAGCACCATTAATTACACCGTAAATAGAATTTGCTGTGGCAAGCCCTAAGTCATTATGACAATGACACGAAATGGTAACATTTTCAATTCCATTAACATTATTGATTAGAAATCTTATTTTATCACCATACTCTTCAGGGAGACAATAGCCTGTAGTGTCTGGAATATTTAAAACTGTAGCTCCTGACTTTATAACTTCTTCGCATACTTTAGCAAGAAAGTCATTATCAGTTCTACCAGCATCTTCTGCATAAAACTCAACATCATAAACATATTTTTTAGCATGAGAAACTGATTTTTTAGCTAACTCTATTATAGATTCCTTATTAGAATTAAATTTATGTTTAATATGAATTTCAGATGTTCCTATTCCTGTATGAATCCTGGGTTTTTTTGCATCTTTTAATGATTCAGCTGCAACATCAATATCTTTTTCATTTGCTCTACTCAGAGCACAAACTGATGCATTTTTGACAATTTTTGAAATTTCTACAACTGATTTAAAATCTCCTGGACTTGAGATTGGAAATCCAGCTTCTATAATATCTGCTCCAAGAATATCAATTCTTTCAGCTAATATTAGTTTGCTTTTAGTATCAAGTTTACAACCTGGCACTTGCTCACCATCTCTCAGGGTAGTGTCAAATATTTGAACTTGATTTTTCATTCTTATCTAAATTATTACTTAAATGGTGATACTTAAAAAAAAGTATATTAATTTTACAATATCCGATATGTATATTATTGTTATAAATACCTGTAAATAAACATATTAATTATAAAATTTATACAATGACTAATGAGTTAAAAGATAATCTATTTGTTTTAATTAAATCTCTTACCAAGTCAGAGAAGAGACAATTTAAACTTTATGTAGGTAGAATGGAATCAAATGAAGATTCAAAGTTTTTAAAATTATTTAATCAGCTTGATAAAATGAATATTTATAAAGAAGATGTAATAATTGAAAAAAAAATTGTTTCTAAAGTCCAACTTTCAAATTTAAAGGCTCATCTATATAAACAGATTTTAATTAGTTTAAGATTAAACCCACAACACAAAAACGTTAAACTACATATTAGAAGTCAAATTGATTTTGCTACAATTTTATATCAAAAAGGCTTATATAAGCAAAGTTTAAAAATATTAGATAAAGCAAAATCATTTGCTTTAAAATATGATGAAAATACATCTGCATATGAAATTGTTGAATTTGAAAAATTAATAGAATCTCTATATGTGACAAGTAGTCTAAGCAATAGAACATATGAACTTGTTTCTCAGACTAATCATTTAAAAGAACAAAATGATATAAATAGTAATCTTTCTAATATCTCGCTTCAGCTTTATGAAAAACTTATTAAAGCTGGTTATGCAAAAAGTGATACTGAATCTAAAGAAATTCAAAAATTTTTCAGTCAAAAAATTCAAAATTTTAAACTAGAATCACTGGGATTCCGTGAAAAACTTATTTATTATCAAATATGGGTTTGGTATAGCTTATTGGTTCAAGATTTTCTTTCAAGCTACAAGTATGCTTCAAAATGGATAGATACATTTAATAAAAATCCAGAGATGATTAAAGTTCATCCTGTTTTTTATCTTAAAGGTTATAATTTTTTATTAGAGGCTTTAGCATTAATTAAACATCCTTCAGAATTTAAAAATCGTTTAAGTGATTTGATTAATTCGGTTGAAAGTAGCTCATTTCCAGTAAATCAAAATTTAAATGCTTTGATTTTTATGTATAAGTATAATAACCTATTTAATCTTCACGTCCTAGAAGGTAACTTTAGAGATTCAATTAAAATTGTCCCCGAGGTATTAGATGGTATAGAAACTAATAAAAACTTTATTGATCATCATCATATAATGCTTCTTTACTATAAAATTGCTTGTATGTATTTTACAGTTGATGATTTTGATAATTGTATAAAATATCTGAGTATGATTATGAAAAACAAAAATATTAAAATGAGGGAAGATCTTCAATGTTTTACAAGAGTACTTAATCTTATTGCTCATTGGGAGGCTGGAATTGATTTCAATCTTGATAAAATTATTAAGGATACATATAATTATCTTTATAAAATGAATGATTTACATGAGGTTCAAAAAACAATTTTAAAATATTTAAAGGGTTTAGAAAACATCTATCCTGGAGAAATAAAGGGGTTCTTAAGAAATCTTTATAATGAGCTTAAAGTATATGAAGATGATCCATATGAAAAAAGAGCTTTTCTATATTTAGATATCATATCGTGGCTTGAAAGTAAAATAAGTAGCAGGCCAGTTCAAGAAATTATAAAGGAAAAAGCACTTATTATTAATAAAAGGGTTAGATAATCCATAAGCCTTGTGCTGGAGGATTAGCTTTAATGTGAATTTTTTCCTTTGAAACAGGGTGAATGAAATCTATCTCTCTTGAATGTAAGTATATTCCCCCATCTTTATTTGATCTTTTAGATCCGTATTTCAAATCACCTAGAATAGGATATCCTATCTCAGAAAAATTACATCTAATTTGATGATGTCTACCTGTAATAAGTTCTACTTGAATTTTACAATATTTTTCAAGAGTTTGAATTTTTTTATATGTTAAAATCCCAAATTTTGAATTGTCATTTTCTTTAGTTGAAAAAAAAGACTTATTCTTCTTGTTATTTTTCTTAAACCAACCCTCAAGTATTCCTTCTTTAGATTTAAACTTATTGGAAATTATAAGCCAATAGATTTTTTTAATTTCCCTATTCTTTAATTTTTCGTTCATCCTAGAAAGAGCCTTGCTTGTTTTTGCGAAGATTACAATTCCTGATGTTGGTCTATCAATTCTATTTACAAGACCTAGAAATACATTACCCTTCTTGTCATATTTATTCTTTATGTATTTCCTAATAACTTCAAGTAATGGAATATCCCCAGTTTTATCACCCTGAACAAGAACTCCGCAAGGTTTATTTACAATAATCAAATGATTGTCTTCAAATAATATATCTGAATGTTGAAATGCCAAATTAGTATTGCTCTTCTTTATTTGGGAAACTACCACTTTTAATATCAGACGAATACTTTTTGACAGCTTCACTAACTAGAGAGTCTAGGTCTAAATATCTTCTTAAAAATCTAGGACTAAAATCTTTGTTCATACCAAGCATGTCATGAGAAACAAGTACTTGTCCGTCAACACCAGATCCTGCACCAATCCCAATAATAGGGAGTTTTAGATTTGAAGCTACTTTTTTTGCTAATATATTTGGTATTTTTTCCAGAACAATAGAGAAACAACCAATGTTCTCTAACATTTTAGAATCATCTATTAGTGTATTAGCCTCTTCATCATCTTTAGCTCTTACTGTATATGTCCCAAACTTATATATAGATTGAGGAGTTAATCCTAAATGACCCATTACTGGTATTCCAGCCTGAATTATTCTTTCAATAGATTCTTTGGCTAAATGTCCTCCTTCAAGTTTTACAGCATGAGCCCCAGACTCTTTCATAATTCTAATAGCAGATTTCAATGCTTCTTTAGAGTCTGCTTGATATGTTCCAAATGGAAGATCGACTACTACCAAAGCTCTTTTTACAGCTCTTACTACAGCACTAGCATGGTATATCATCTGATCTAAAGTAATTGGTAATGTTGTTTCGTGTCCTGCCATTACATTAGAGGCAGAATCTCCAACTAGAATTACATCTACACCAGCTTCGTCTATAATTTTAGCAAAACTAAAATCATAAGCGGTAAGCATTGAGATTTTCTCGCCGTCATTCTTCATTTGTTCAAGTACCTTTACGGTAACTCTGCTGGTATTAGAATTGTTAGTCATTATTACTTTTTACACAAAAATAGTGTAAATAAAGTTATAATAATATGACAGAATGTCACTTAAATTAAAATGGCATAATGGTTGTCTTTATTATTTAAAAAAATATTATGAGTAAAATTATCGGAATTGATTTAGGAACAACGAATTCATGTGTATCTGTTATGGAAGGTAGTGAACCTGTTGTTATTCCTAACGCTGAAGGAAAAAGAACTACACCATCTGTAATTGCATTTGTAGAGGATGGAGAGATTAAAGTAGGTGACCCTGCTAAAAGACAGGCTGTTACAAATCCTGAAAAAACAATTGCATCTGTAAAAAGATTTATGGGTAACAAGTATTCAGAGTCATCTAATGATGTCAAAACTGTTGCTTACAAAGTTGTAAAAGGTGATAATGATACACCTAGAGTAGATATTGATGGAAGATTGTATTCACCTCAAGAATTATCTGCTATGGTTCTTCAAAAAATGAAAAAAACTGCAGAAGACTACCTTGGCCAAACTGTAACAGAAGCTGTAGTTACTGTCCCTGCATATTTTAATGATTCTCAGAGACAAGCTACTAAGGAGGCATGTGAAATTTCAGGATTGAAAGTTCAAAGGATAATAAATGAGCCTACTGCTGCTGCTTTAGCATATGGAATGGACAAAGGTGGAACAGATAAAAAAATAGCTGTTTATGATCTTGGAGGAGGTACATTTGACATATCAATTTTGGAATTAGGCGATGGAGTTTTTGAGGTGTTGTCAACCAATGGAGATACTCACTTAGGTGGTGATGATTTTGATCAAGTAATTATAGACTTTTTAGCTGAAGAATTTAAAAAGAATGAGCAAATTGATCTAAGAGAAGATTCAATGGCTCTTCAAAGATTAAAAGAAGCAGCTGAAAAAGCTAAAATTGAACTTTCTTCGTCAGCTCAGACTGAAATTAATTTACCATATGTAACTGCTACATCATCAGGTCCAAAACACCTTGTAACTACACTAACTAGAGCAAAGTTTGAGCAATTATCTGATACATTGGTAAAAAGATCTATGGAGCCAGTTAAAAAAGCATTAAAAGACGCTAGTCTTACTAAAAAAGATATTGATGAGGTAATTTTAGTTGGAGGATCAACTAGAATTCCTATTATACAAAACGAAGTTGAAGCTTTATTTGGAAAAAAACCATCTAAAGGAGTAAATCCTGATGAAGTTGTTGCTGTTGGAGCTGCTATTCAAGGAGGTGTTCTTTCTGGAGATGTAGAAGATGTTCTTCTTCTTGATGTAACGCCTTTATCACTAGGTATTGAAACAATGGGTAATGTTATGACTAAACTTATAGAGTCAAACACAACTATACCAACTAAAAAATCTCAAGTTTTTTCTACAGCTGCAGATAATCAGCCTTCTGTAGAAATTCATGTTTTACAGGGAGAGAGACCAATGGCAAAAGATAATAAAACAATTGGAAGGTTCCATTTAGATGGAATTCCTCCAGCTCAAAGAGGAACACCTCAAATTGAGGTTACATTTGATATTGATGCTAATGGAATTATTAATGTAAGTGCATTAGATAAAGCAACTAATAAATCCCAAGATATAAGAATCGAAGCTTCTTCTGGGTTAACTGAGGAAGAAATTGAGAAAATGAAAAAAGAAGCAGAAGCTAATGCTGATGCTGATCAAAAAGCGAAAGAAGAAGTTGATAAATTAAATAGTGCTGATCAGATGATATTCCAAACTGAAAAACAACTTAAAGATTTTGGAGATAAATTATCTGATGATAAAAAGAAACCAATTGAATCAGCATTAGAAGACTTGAAAAAAGCTCATGAATCTAAAGATCTTGAGAAGATTGATGAGACTTTAAATACAATTAATGAAGCATGGAAAAATGCTTCAGAAGAAATGTATAAAGCCCAAGCTGAAGGCGAAGCTAAACCAGAAGGTGCTAACGAAACTACTTCTGATAATGATTCTAAAGGTGACGATGTTCAGGATGTTGATTTTGAAGAGGTAAAAGAAGAGTAAATGTTTAATAAAAACCTCAAGGAATCTATCCTTAAAGAAGCTAATGATCGTTGTAAAGGAACTTTAGTTTCAACTCTTGGTATTGTCTTTACCGATGTTGGTGAACACTTTTTAGAGGCAAAAATGAAAGTAACTCCAAATCTTCATCAGCCAGCTGGTGTTCTTCATGGAGGAGCTACAGCTGCTCTTGCTGAAACTGTAGGAAGTTCAGCTGCCGCAATTTTTTCAATGAAAAAAAATCAAATGCTTAGGGGAGTTGAACTGTCTATTAATCATGTAAGAGGAATCAGTGAAGGCTATGTTTATGCAAATGCTTCCCCTGTTCATATGGGAAGGACGATGCAGTTATGGAAAATAACTATTATTGATGAAGATAATAGAGATATTTCTTTTGCAAAACTGACTACACTTACCATTGATAAATAATTCATAAAAAAATTTTTATTTAAGATCCACAGGATGTAAATTTGAGCATTCTAAAAAAAAAATATATGAAAAGTGTTATTATTTGCGATATGGAAGGTTTAATCACAAATCTTAACGACGGAGCTGTTAGTATGTTTGGTCATGAGGCTAAAGACCTTGTTGGTATTAAAAGAGTTTCAATCTTTTCTCCAGGTGAAATTGTTTTACAAAATGTATTAGGTTGGTTAAAAGATGCTAATGATACTGGTGAACATGTAACCAAAACAAATTTTGTAAGAAAGGATGGGTCAACCTTCAATGCAAAAATTAAGATTACACCAAATTTTGCTGATGGAAAAGATAATCCTCAGACTGGTTATTGCGGTATAACCGAGGAAATAAAAGAGGATGTAAATATTAAAATTAACTGGGTTACAAAAATTATAAAAGGAGTTGCAATAACTAGAGTTGGTTTTGCATCTGCATCATTATTTCCTGTTTTTGCTATTGGATGTTATTATGCAGGAATCGGAGATAGTCTATTTAGTCCTATATCCTTAACATTAACTACTTTTGGTATACTTTTTTTTCATTTATTTTCTAACTTATATAATGACTACTTTGATGTGTCTCATGGAACCGACGAAGCAAATACTGAGTATTTTAATGCTGGCATGAATTCTTCTATGCTTAAAGGAGCTCAACTATCAGGTGGAAGTAGGGCAGTTGAACTTGGATTAATAACACTTAAAGGAACTAAGAGTCTAGCTAATATTATGTTTATTCTTGGTCTTCTTACAGCTGCAGGAATTTTATTTACTAGTTATATAAATACTGGATCAACAAGTAATGCTTATTATTCATCCATAATTGCATTAATAGGTGTTTTAATTGGATATTTTTACACAGCTAAACCAATTAGACTTTCTTCAAGGTATGGTCTTGGTGAAATTTCAATTTTTTTAGCTTTTGGACCTTTACTAACACTAGGTACAGGTTATGCAATTTCAATGGAGACTATCATCCCTTATTCAAATGAATTCTACAATCTATTACTTTTAGGAGTTCCAATAGGTATTTTAACCACTAACATTTTATTTATTAATCAATTCCCAGATTATACTTCTGATAAAAAAGTGGGTAAAAATCATTTAGTAGTTTTACTTGGAAAAAAAGCTTCAAGATGGGTATATGCATTAAATTTAGCTTTAGCAGTAGGTTCATTGTATTTTATTTCTGAAAATATAATAAACAACACACAAGCTATGTTATTTATGTACTTACTTATTCCTGTAACAATGTTCTATTCTTACTATTTGATTTCAGGATTATTTAAATATTATAAAAGTAGAGATCTTATAAAATATAATATTCATACAATATATTTTCATATGATCTTTTCATTTATTTATATGATAATTTTAGCTAACTTTCAATAAAAACAAAAATGTTTTTATTTGATAAATCATATAGATTAAAGAATTTTGGATACTATATACTAGGTTCATTTATTCTGATTTTTTTCAGTTTTATTGGACAACTTCCAATGATACCATTCTTGCCAACAGAATTGCCAAGCCCTGATGCTAATCCAATGGATCTTTTTAAGTCTATTCCTTCAAATCTTAGACTTTTTCTTTTACTACTTAGCTTTGTAGCTGTAGTCCCTGGCATTTGGTTAGTTGTAAAAAAACTCCATGATCTTCCTTTAATGTCTATTTTATCAAGTAGAAAAAAAATTGATCTTGAAAGAATTATGTATTCATTTATGTTATGGGGATCTATTGTTTCTGCTTTTGTTTTCTTAGAGTATTCTCTAAGTCCTGAAGATTATGAAATAAACTTTAAGCTTAAGGAATTTTTAATTCTTGCCGTAATAGCAATATTATTTATACCAATTCAAACTAGTGTAGAAGAAGTTGTATTTAGAGGTTACCTAATGCAAGGTTTTGGACATTGGTTAAACAGTAGGTTTATGGCATTATTTCTTACATCAATTGTTTTTGGTTCACTTCATCTAGCCAATCCTGAAATAACAGCACTTGGTTATGAATTTATATTTCTTTATATCTCTGTCGGATTCTTATTGGGAATAATGACTTTAATGGATGATGGTCTTGAACTAGCTATAGGATTCCATGCTGCGAATAATTTAATCGCTGCTCTTCTTGTAACAGCAGATTGGACAGTTTTTCAAACTGAATCTATTTTGATTAACATTGCTGAGCCTAGCCTTGGGATAACAGATTGGATAGCCCCTCTTATAATATACCCTATTATTCTTGCAATTTTTGCTAGAAAATATTCATGGAGTAATTGGAAAGAGAAACTATTTTCAAAAGTCAGATAAAATTAACTCCATCTTTATGTCACTTCTCTTGTAAGGAGTGTTTCCTTCTGATTTAATTTCTTTAAATCCAAATTTATTATATAAATGGATAGAATTTTTAAGAACCTTATTAGAGTATAATATTATCGAATTATAATTTTTTCTTTTTGCAAAGTCTATGGTAAAATTGATTAGTTGATGGCCAATACCATTACCTCTTAATTCTTTTTTGACAGCCATTTTATTTAATTCATAAACACCCTTCTCCCTAGGAATTAAAGCCATTGTAGCTACTACATCTGAGTTGTAAATTGCAAAAAATATATTACCACCTTTATTAATTATCTCTTGTTTACAGTTTTTGAGTACTATTTCATCATACTCTTCAACGTAAAAATATTCGTTTAACCAATCATAATTGAGTTCATAGAAGTAATTTGAATATTTATCTTGGAATGAAACTATTTCAACCTTCATTATTTGTCATTCTTTCTGGATTGACATATTGATCAAATTCATCTTCAGTTAAATAACCAAGCTTAATAGTCGCTTCTTTAAGAGTGCTTCCTTCTTTATGCGCTTTATTGGCTATTTCAGCAGCTTTGTAGTATCCTATTTTTGAATTCAATGCAGTTACTAGCATTAATGAATCATTTAAGAATTTTTGAATTTGCTTATTATTTGGTTTTAGACCGTCGATACAGTTTTCAGTAAAACTAAGTGAGGCATCACCTAATATTTTTGATGATTCAATGATGTTAAAAGCAAAAAGAGGTTTAAAAACATTTAACTCAAAATGTCCATTTGCTCCTGCAAAACTAACTGCAACATCATTTCCTATAATTTGAGCACAAACCATTGAAATTGCTTCACATTGTGTTGGATTTACCTTTCCTGGCATAATAGAACTTCCAGGTTCATTCGCCGGAAGTATTAACTCACCTAATCCTGATCTAGGACCAGATCCCATTAGTCTTATATCATTCGATATTTTATAAACTGAAGCTGCAACAGTCTTTAGTGCTCCATGCATTTCGACTATACAATCATGAGATGCGATACCTTCAAATTTGTTTGAAGACTCTTTAAAAGACATTTCAGAGTTTTTTGAGATATATTCAACAATTTTTGATGAGTACCCTTTAGGAGTGTTTAACCCTGTGCCAACTGCAGTTCCTCCTATGGGAAGTTCACTTAAATGACCTATTGCATTCTCTATTGTATTTATTCCATGATTAATTTGTGAAACATAACCAGAGAACTCTTGACCTAGAGTAATTGGAGTAGCATCCATTAAATGAGTCCTTCCAATTTTAACAATGTCATTAAATTCTTTAGATTTTTTGCTTAAGCTATCTTTTAATTTTCTAAGATTTACAAGAGTATTCTTTGTAATTATTTTCATTGCAGCAATATTTATCGCTGTTGGAAATGTATCATTTGAGGACTGAGATAGATTAACATCATCGTTAGGTGATAATGTTTTTTCAGATTCACCCAGCTTCTTTCCTTCTAATAAATGAGCTCTATTAGAAATAACCTCATTTATATTCATATTTGTTTGTGTGCCTGATCCAGTTTGCCATATAACTAATGGGAACTCATCATTATGTTTATTTTCAAGGATTTCATCACAAACTTTTTGAATAAGAAGAGATTTCTCTTTGGATAATACTCCAAGATTTTCATTTGTTTGTGCAGCAGATTTTTTGAGTATTGCATATGCATGAATAATTTCAATAGGCATTGAAGATGCATTACCTATTTTAAAATTCTTTCTTGATCTTTCTGTTTGAGCTCCCCATAATGAGTCTTTAGGGACTTTAACTTCTCCTAATGTATCTTTTTCAATTCTATACTTCATGGCCTTTGTAATTTACTTAAAAAAAATTACTTTTGTTAAGCAATTACAAATATATGGAGTTTCAACAATACCTCGGATTTTTAGCTTTTTTAGCAATTTTCACTATGGGCTTTTGGCTTATGATTTTCTTAGCACTAGTTGCGCCATATTGGGCTTCATCTTATATCTTTCAAAAAGTTAAAAAATTTATTACTAATAAATTAAAATCTTAGTTGAAGATTGGTCCTTCATCACCACCACCATCATTAAATTCTTGTTGATTATTTCTAACCCTTTGCTTTCTTTTAGATTTATTCTCACTTATTCTATATGAAAAAGTCAATATTAAAGAAGGCTCTCTCCTTTGACCTTCAGATTCAGATCTAAATGTTTCTCTTGTAGTAATTGATCTCCACCTACCTGTATTAAATAAATCAGAGTATCTAAGAGAGATATTTCCTTTTTTATCAAGTATGCTTTTCTGAATTGCTGCTGTTGTGAATCCAAATGCTTTACTTTTGGAGAACGCATTTTCACTAGGACCTCTTAAGAATCCAAAAAACTGTAGACTATAATCTTTAGGAAGTCTGATAAACCCGTTAAATCTAGCACTCCAGTTGGTATCGTCAGAATCAAAGCTTTGTTCTAGATAATTACCTCTTATTTTTGTAGAATTTAAAGTAAAACTCCCATTAATTCTTACAGACCTAGAAGGTGTATATGTTATACTTAATTCAGATCCAAATCTTTTATTTGTAGATAAATTTATTGGATAGTATTCAAGAACAGGAACCTGAAGCACAGGGTTGTTAGTTCCACTATCTACTATCAAGTCAACTAAATCTCCTGTTTCTTGTTGAATTCTTTCAACATTTCCGTCAGATTGTCTGTAAAACAAAGCAGTATTAATTGTAATTTTTTTAAATCTTTTCAAGTAATCAACTTCGTATGCAGATGTAAATGTTGGATCTAAAAATGGATTACCTCTTCTGTATGATGTAATTGAGTTTCTTCTTGGAAATGGGTTTATATCCCATCCTCTAGGTCTTCTTACCCTTTTACTGTATCCTAATGTTAGAGATTCTACATCTGAAATTTCATATGCAAGATTAACAGTTGGAAATAAGTCTGAGTATTTCTTTACCTCAAATTGATTTGTCGTTCTTTGATCAATTTCTTGTTTAGAAGCTTCATATCTCAGTCCTAATAGAATTGATATAGAATTAATTTTCTTCCCAAACTGAGTGTATAATGAATTAATGCTTTCAGTATACTTAAAAATATTAGATAATCCACGATCTGACTGATAAGTTCCACCATTTAAGAATGAAACATCAAAATCAGTTTCTCTGTCTAGGAACCTACCTCTATATCCAAATTCAAATTCAGTATTTTCGTCTATAGGATAAACGTAGTCTACTTGAGCTAATAGCCTGTTTTGAAAATCAATATTAGTAGTTCTTTCAAAAGAAGATTCCGAAACAAATGGAATTGTAGAGTAATCTTCAATTTTATCAATTGAGTTCTCATCATTCTCTTCATATGATACTTTGGCGCTTAATGTGTGACCATCTTTATCAAAATCTTTATAAAAGTCCAATGAATATTCAAAGGATTCCTCTAATTCTTCATCGTTAGCTACTCTCTCATTTGAGGATACAATATTAACATTAGTTATATCGTTAACTATATTTTTTGAGTAACTTAATTCATCACCTTTTCTATAGAATCCGCTTAGAGCTAGGGATGTATTATCATCAAAGTAATATTCAACTCCTAAATTGAGGAATGTATTTTTTCTATTTCTGTTACTGTTTGTATTGTTGTCAATTTTTAGATTACTATTGAAGTATTCAGTATTTCCAATAAAACTTCCACTATTATCAGAATCTTTAATGGATGTGGTACTAAAAAAATTTATTTTGTTATTTCTTAAGTTGAATGTTCCTGAAGCTCCAGTATTCTTTGGTTCACCAATATTTAAATCAACATTACCATTAAAACCCAATAAATCTTGCTTTTTAAGTATAATATTAAGAATTCCAGCAGTTCCTTCAGCAGAATATCTAGCAGAAGGTGAGGTAACGACTTCAACTTTTTCAATCGATTCAGAAGGGATTGATCTCAACCCTTGAGGACCAGATAAACCAACTAATCCAGAAGGTTTTCCGTTAATTAATATTGTAACATTGTTATTTCCTCTTAATGATATATTGCCATCAAAATCTACATCAATTGAGGGAATATTAGCTAATACATCTGATACATTACCTCCTCTTACTGTTATATCTTGACCTACATTATATATTTTTTTATCTAATCTAATTTCAACTTGAGTTCTTTCAGCTCTAACTTCAACTTCATCAAGCATTGATACATCAAGATTTAAAGCTATATTTCCAATATCTGTGTTTTCAATAACTCTTAAGTTATCATCCACATATGATTCAAACGATATGTAGTCAATTTTTATATTGTACATTCCTGGGTTTACTTCCACTGAGAACTTTCCGTTTTCATCCGTTATTCCACCAAAAATTTTGTCTGGAATTCTTTTGTGCTCTAATGATATAGTAGCATACTCAAGTGGTTCAGAGGTTTCAGAATCAGTCACAATTCCTGAAACATTGAAAGTCATATTAGCAAAATTTGCACGTTGCTCAGCAGTATATTCTTGTGAAAATGTGTACGAAGTAAAAGTTAATAAGAAAAATAAGTAGATTTTGTTCATTTTTTAGTGTTTAGTTGGGCAAATATATTTTTAATTAATTGAAAGAAAACACAAGGATTTGTTAAAAAATCTATTCATTTTTCCTTGATTTTCTTCTGTTTTTTTTAATCATTTGTTTCTGACTTTCTGTTAAAGATTCATAAAATTTTCTTCGAATAGTATCTATTCTTTCTTCAAATTTTTTGAGCATATTTTTTTGATTATTATTCAATGAAAGAATAATTTTTTTACGAGCATCTCTTCGACTAATTGAACTGTCTTCAATAATTTTTTTTTGCGATTCAGAAAGTGATTTTTTTATTACTTCATGATGTCTTTTCCATAACATTGTTTCTTTCTTAAGTAAATCTTTTTGAAAAGATGAAAAAGACTCAGCTAACTCTTTTGAATATCCTCTCTTATATCCAATTTTTTGATTTTCCTGACCAATAGTAATATTAGATGTAAAAAATATTAAGATTAATAATAAAGATATTTTGTTCGTGTTAATCATTGTTTGTTTGACCTTTAAAAAAGATAAAAGTTTATTTGGGTATATATATATCATTTTCAGCTATTTTATCAGTTAGATAATCAATAATGTATTCTTCAGTTATTTCCTCATTTAATAGAATACTAGAAATAATAGGTGATTTAGAACTAAAGCTTTTGGATTCAGTATTTAAACTTGAAAAATTTAAATACAGTATAGATGTTATAAAAACTGCAGCAATTAACAATTGAAATGTAGATTGATATTCAATTTTTCCAGTTCTATAATTAATATTAGTGGCTAAAATTTGATCTTTAGACTTTTGAAAATAGTTTTTAGGTGTTTTAAAGCCTAGTTTTTTATAATGCGGATTCATTTATTTCTTTTTTAATTTTTTTTTCAACTAAATAGTATGTTGACTTAATTGTGTTAATATTTATCCCAGTAATTTTAGATATTTCGTTAAACTTAAGTTCATCAAAATATTTCATGTTAAAGACATTCCTTTGTCTTAAAGTTAATTCGGATAATATTTGATGAAATTTAAGAGATAAATTTTCTGCATCAAAATATCCGTCTGCATATAATTTTCTTGAATAGTTGTCATCATTAGAATCTAGTTCAACTTTTTTAATTTTAGATTCACTAGCTAAAAACCTGATAGACTCATTATATGCAATTCTATAAATCCAAGTAGAAAGTTTACTCTTCTCTTTAAAGTTATCTATACCTTTAAATATTCTAACATATGTTTCTTGAAGAACATCATTTGTTGAATCATGCGATAGTATCATTTTTCTTATCATCCAATAAGTTTTTTCATGATATAAATCTACAAGAAGTCTAAAGCCTTCATTCTTAGTATCAGAATTCTTTAAAAGTTTGAGTAAAGTACCTTCTTTCAATCTATATTTTTTAATTAGACCTAAAAAATTAGATAAAGTTGAGGTAGAAGAGGGGGTAAGCTTATTTCAATGATTTAACAATCGCTTCAAATGCAATTGGATTATTCATCGCTAAGTCTGCTAAGACCTTTCTATTAAGAGAGATATTATTCGACTTGAGTTTAAACATAAACTCATTATAAGATAAACCATGTTGATGGGCAGCAGCATTAATTCTCATAATCCATAAAGATCTAAAGTTTCTTTTTTTAGTTCTTCTATCTCTATATGCGTATTGGAGTGCCTTCTCAACAGCATTTTTAGCTACTGTCCATACATTTTTTCTTCTTCCAAAGTATCCTTTAGCCTGTTTAATTATTTTTTTTCTTCTTGCTCTTGAGGCAACTGAATTTACTGATCTTGGCATAGCTAATTTATTTTAATCTTAATTGTCTTTTAATATTGTTCTCATCACTTTCATGGACAAGTCCAAAGTGAGTTAGCCTTAGCTTTCTTTTTTTTGATTTTTTTGTCAAAATATGATTCTTAAAAGCGTGCTTTCTTTTTATTTTACCTGATCCAGTTACTTTGAACCTTTTCTTTGCACTGGATTTTGTTTTCATTTTAGGCATAGTTCCTGTTTTTAATTCTTTTTTGGCTGTATAAACATTATCATTCTTTTTCCTTCTAGTTGTGGCATTTGCTCAACAGTTCCAATTTCTTCAAGATCTTGAGCTAATCTAAGTAGCAAAATTTGACCTTGTTCTTTAAAAATAATCGATCTTCCTTTAAAAAATACAAATGCTTTCAATTTAGCACCCTCATTTAAAAATTTCTCTGCATGTTTCTTTTTAAACTGATAATCATGTTCATCCGTCTGAGGTCCAAATCTAATTTCTTTTACAACAATTTTTGTTGCTTTTGATTTTAACGCTTTGTCCCTTTTTTTCTGTTCGTATAAGAACTTCTTATATTCTAGAATTTTACATACAGGAGGAGAAGCTTTGGGAGAAATTTCAACTAAATCTAATTCAAGATTTCTTGCTATTCTTAAGGCCTCATTTGTTGAATATACTCCTACATCAACGTTATCACCTACAAGTCTAACTTCATGAGCAGTTATTTTTGTATTGATTTTATGAGGATCTTCTTTTATTACTCTACTGAATCTCCTATTTGATCTTCTTCTTCTTATTGCTATAACAATTATTTTTAATTAATATTAAATTTTGGGATACAATCAGAAATTTCTTTTTTGATTATATCAATAAATTTTTCAATATTCATTTCACCTAGGTCATCTCCATGATGTCTTCTAATGGAAATTGTGTTGTTTTTTACTTCATTTTCACCAACAACAATCATAAAAGGAATCTTATTTATCTCAGATTCTCTAATTTTTTTTCCAACAGTTTCATTTCTATCATCTAAGTGCGCGCGAATTTCGTCATTTTCTAAGATATTTAAAACTTTTTCACCATAATTTTTAAAGTTCTCACTAACAATTAGTATTTCAACTTGAATTGTTGCTAGCCATAAAGGGAAAACTCCAGCAGTATGTTCAAGAAGAATCGCTACAAATCTTTCCATACTTCCAAAGGGAGCTCTATGAAGCATAACGGGTCTTAAATCTTTATTATCTCTGCCTTTATAAGTAAGTTCAAATCTTTCTGGAAGGTTATAATCAACCTGAATAGTACCTAGTTGCCAGCTTCTACCTAGTGCATCTTTGACCATAAAATCAAGCTTTGGACCGTAAAAAGCTGCTTCTCCATATTCAACTTTATAATCTAATTCTTTTTCTTTAGCAGCATCTAGTATTGCTTTCTCAGCTATATTCCAATTTTCTTTTGATCCTATATACTTATCTGGATTATTTGGATCTCTCAATGATACTTGAGCATAAAACTCACTAAACCCAAGGGATTTAAACACATAAAGTACTAAATCAATAGTATTTTTAAATTCTGAGTCAACTTGTTCTGGAGCACAAAAAATATGCGCATCATCTACTGTAAATCCTCTGACTCTACTTAATCCATGAAGTTCTCCACTCTGCTCATATCTGTACACGGTTCCAAACTCAGCTAGCCTAAGAGGTAGATCTCTATAACTTAATGGTTTAGAATTAAAAATTTCACAATGATGAGGACAATTCATTGGCCTAAGCATAAAAATTTCGCTATCGTTTGGTGTTAAAATTGGTTGAAAGCTGTCTTCACCGTACTTGTCATAATGGCCAGATGTTACATAAAGTTCTTTTGAGCCTATATGAGGTGACATCACTTTTTTATATCCTGCCTTTTTTTGGGCATCTTCAAGAAATCTTTGTAAACGATCTCTAAGTTCAGTTCCTTTAGGTAACCAGAGTGGGAGTCCTTGTCCAACTTTCTTCGAGAAAGTAAATAGTTCCAATTCTTTACCTAATTTTCTATGATCTCTTTCTTTTGCTTTTTCAACTAATTCAAGATATTCGGTTAAAAGTTTTTGTTTTGGAAAAGAGATACCATAAATTCTAGTAAGTTGGTTATTCTTTTCATCTCCTCTCCAATATGCTCCAGCTATATTAAGTAATTTTACAGCTTTAACAATACCTGTAGATGGAATATGTCCACCTCTACATAAATCACTAAAATTAGAGTGATCACAAAAGGTTATAGTTCCATCATCTAGTCCTTTAATTAATTCAACTTTATATTGATTATCTTCTCTTTTGTAGAAATCAAGAGCTTCATCTTTAGACATTGATTTCATAATAAACTGACTATCAGTTCTTGCAAATTCTAAAAATTTTGCTTCAATTTTTTGAAAATCTTTTTCCGAAATATTATCTCCATTAAAATCTACATCATAGTAAAAACCATTTTCGATTGAAGGTCCAATTGTTAATTTAGATTTTGGATAGAAAAATTTTATTGTTTGTGCTAATATATGAGCTGAAGAATGCCAAAATGCTTGCTTACCTTCGTTATCTTCCCAAGTATAAAACTTTATATTTCCATCAACATCTAACTTTGTTTCGAGTTCACAAGTTTCTTTGTTAAATGATGCTGATATTACTTTTCTAGCCAACCCTTCACTAATACTCTTGGCTACATCAATAACTTTAGTTCCTTTTTCAAACTTTTTTACTGAACTATCTGGAAAAATTAAACTTATCATTATATACTTTGAAATTCAAAAATAAATCAATTTAATTTATTCTTAGGTCCTAATGTTCCATTTAAAATGTTGACTATTCCCCTGTATCCATAAAATATTGCTAATAAAAGCAATATAGCTCCTATAATTAGAACAATTACAAAGAATGGATGATCTTGATTGTTAAAGGCTTGAGATACAATAACAGGCGCTATAAAGCAAAGAGAAATTCCAATGAAAACTTGAATAAATCCTTTTCTTAAAAATTTATTCATTTGAATAATTATCAATTGCCGATCTAATGCTCTTATGTTTAGTTATTAGTCTATCTGCTTCTTCTTTGTCAACATCTAATTCTTCCATAATAATTTTCCTAGCTCTTTTGTTTAATTTAGCATTAGTCATTTGCATATCAATCATTTTATTTCCTCTAACATGACCATCAAGAATCATTGATATTGTTGAAATCATATTCAAGATAAGTTTCTGAGCTGTTCCAGCTTTAAGCCTAGAACTACCAGTTAAAAATTCAGGGCCAACAATTACCTCAATTTTATGATCTGCATATTTAGATAAAGGAGAATTTTCATTACAAACTATACATCCTGTTGAGATATTATTTTTTTGACATTCTTTTAATCCCCCAATTACGTATGGAGTTGTACCAGAAGCAGCTATACCGATTACAAAATCATTCGAGTTAATATTATGCTCAGATAAATCTTTCCATGCTTGATCTAAATCATCTTCAGCTATTTCAATAGAACTGTAAAGAGCAGGAATACCTCCAGCTAATAGACCAACAACTTTTTCAGGAGGAGTGCCAAATGTTGGAGGGCATTCTGAAGCATCCAAAACACCAAGTCTTCCACTTGTTCCAGCACCAATATAAAATAATCTTCCTCCATTTTTAATTTTAGGTTCAATTTGTTTGATTAATTCAACAACCTTAGGAAGAACTTTATTTACAGCTTTTAGTGCGTTGTTGTCTTCTTCATGCATTGCATCTACAAGCTCAGTTATAGACTTTTTTTCTAAATCTTTATGGTTTGAATCTTGTTCTGTAACTTTAATAAATTTCATTATAATTATAAACTAAGTTTTTTATTAAGATTATTTTTCAATTCATCTAAGAATTGCTGAGTAGTAAGGAAATTTGAGTCTACAAGATCATCTCTGAAAACAAGTAGTGCTAGATCTTTAGTCATTTTACCATCTTCAACAGTTTCAATACAAACTTCTTCAAGAGTTTTACAGAAGTTGATAAGATCTTGATTATCATCAAGCTTACCTCTGTGCATTAGTCCTCGAGTCCATGCAAAAATTGATGCTATTGGATTAGTAGAGGTCTGCTCACCTTTTTGGTGTCTTCTAAAATGTCTAGTAACAGTTCCGTGAGCAGCTTCTGCTTCAAGAGTTTTTCCATCTGGAGTTACTAATGTAGAAGTCATTAATCCAAGAGAACCAAATCCTTGAGCAACAATATCTGACTGAACATCTCCATCATAGTTCTTACAAGCCCAAACAAAGCCACCCTTCCATTTAATAGCAGCTGCAACCATATCATCAATTAATCTATGTTCGTAGGTAATGTTTTCTTTTTCAAATTTATCTTTGAATTCATTTTCAAAAACTTCTTGAAAAATATCTTTAAATCGACCATCATATGCTTTAAGAATAGTATTTTTTGTTGAAAGATATAAAGGCCATCTTTTTGTAATAGCCATATTCATACATGATCTTGCAAATCCATAAATAGAAGAGTCAATATTGTACATTGACATTGCTATTCCATCTTCTTCAAAATTATATACTTCCCATGTCTTAGCCTCACTTCCATCTTGTGGTGTGAATTTCATTTCAAGTTTTCCAGGACCGTGAGTCGTAACATCAGTTGCTCTATATTGATCACCAAAAGCATGCCTTCCAATACAAATCGGTCTTGACCATCCTTGAACATACCTTGGAATAGATCTACAAATAATAGGCTCTCTAAATACGGTACCACCGACGATATTTCTAATAGTTCCATTAGGAGACTTATACATTCTGTTTAGTGAGAATTCATCAACTCTTTGTTCATCAGGAGTTATCGTAGCACATTTGATACCAACATTATATTTTTTGATAGCATTTGCGGCATCAACTGTTATTTGGTCATCAGTTTTGTCTCTTGATTCAATACCTAAATCATAATAGATTACATCTAAGTCAATGTAATCTAGAATTAATTTTTCTTTTATAAACTTCCAGATGATTCTAGCCATTTCATCACCATCAATTTCTACTATGGGATTGGCTACTTTAATTTTTGACATAAGATTTATAATTCTTTAATCCTAGCTTTCTTTCCTCTAAGTTCTCTGAAGTAATAAATTCTGGATTGTCTCACCTTACCTTTCTTATTAACTTCAATTTTCTTTAAACCAGGCATGTTAATTGGGAAAATTCTTTCAACTCCAACGGTTCCAGACATTTTTCTTATAGTAAAAGTCTTAGATTGTCCACTTCCTTTAACTTGAATCACAACACCTTTGAATGACTGAGGTCTAACTTTATCACCTTCTCGTATTTCAATTGTAACGGTTAATGTGTCACCAGCTGAAAATGAAGGAAAATCATTTTTATTGATAAGTTTTTCTTGAACTAAATTTACTAAAGAATCCATTGAAATTTTTTTTATTTTGTTTGATTAATTTCAAACTCGGGCAAAAATAAACCTTTTTTAATCATTATCAAAAAGATTTGGCCTAAGTAATCTAGTTCTTTCTAAAGATTTTTCATCATTCCACTTTTGGATTTCTTTATCATTCCCTGATAAAAGAACCTTTGGGACACTTAGACCTTTATATATCTCAGGTCTAGTATAAATTGGAGGAGATAGAAGATCGTCTTGAAAAGTATCAGAAAGAGCTGAAGATTCATCACCAATAATACCAGGCAGAAGCCTTATTATTGAATCACATAACACGGCAGCAGGTAACTCGCCTCCTGAAACTACATAATCACCAACTGAAATTTCCTTAGTTACTAGGAATTCTCTTACTCTGTGGTCAATACCTTTATAATGTCCACAGATAATTATAATATTTTTTAAAGTTGAAAAATAATTTGATTTTTTTTGATTTAATAAGTCACCATCAGGAGTAAGATAAATTATTTCATCATACTCAGTATCTTTTTTTAAATATTCAATACACTTGTCTATAGGTTCTATTTTTATTAACATACCTGGAAACCCTCCGTATGGGTAATCATCTACTTTTCTAGAATTATCTGCATAATCTCGAAGATTGTGTGTCCTAACTTCAACTTTCTTAGAGTCAATAGCTTTTTTAATTATTGAAAAAGAATTAAGATTTTCAAATACTTCTGGAAATAACGTTAGTACATCTATTCTCATTAGTTAGAGCTCTTTTTTAATACTACAATAGTAGTTTTAGATTTATTATCCCTAACGTATTTTACTTCCACTTTGTCACCTGGTCTTTTTGAAGATAAATATCCTGATAAATCTGAAAATCGGTTTATTTTAAAACCATCAATTGATTTAATAATATCACCTCTTTTAAGTCCAGCTGAGTCTGCTCCAAAACCTACCTCAATTTCATCAATATAAAACCCCTCTGTTTCACTAATGTTTAATTGCCTTGAATATGGAGAATTTAAAGCGACTCCTCTTACTCCAAGTAAACCTTTTTGAACATCTCCATACTCTAATAAATCCTCAAATATTTTCCTAACCGTATTACTTGGTACTGCAAAAGAATATCCAACATAGCCTCCAGTCATTGATTGGATAAGTGTGTTAATACCTATTAACTCACCTTCGATATTAACAAGAGCTCCACCACTATTTCCAAAGTTTACAGCCGCATCAGTTTGAATAAATGATTGATTTTTTTGATCATATTCATTTAAATCTCTTGATTTAGAACTTATAATTCCAGCAGTAACTGTTGAATTTAAGTTGTAAGGATTTCCTACTGCAAGAACCCATTCCCCAATAAGTGTTGAATCTGAGTCACCAAAAAATATATAATTTAAACTCTTATCTGAATCAATTTTTAAAACGGCTATATCATAAATTTCATCAAAACCAATAATTACAGCCTCATATTCTTTATTGTCATTTGTTGTTACAATGACTTCACTAGAATTTTCAATTACATGATAATTGGTTACTATATAACCATCTGGTGATATAATTACTCCAGAGCCAGTACCAACTTTTTTTCTGGAATCATCACCATAAAAAAATTGTAAAGCCCAACTATCACTGTCCTCAACTATACTTGTGTTTTTAACATGAACAACTGCATCTATAGATTTACTTGCTGCAAAAGTTAAATCTGGAAGTGATGAGGAGGAGGTTATATTCCTTTGATTAGAAATTTTATTAAGTGAATACTGAGGTATAATTTCATTTTCATAGGATACTTCATAATTGTTTTCCTTGATTGTAACTATACTATTAAAAATGAAAAAAATTATGGTTGAACATACAACAGAAATAAGAAGAATTTTAATGTTTGATTTCATTTTTTTAAAGTAAAAATAACATATTAAATTTTTAATATTTATATTTTAACTATTGTTTAACTAGAGTATTATGAATTTAAATCTTAGAGCCCTTGAACCAAATGATTTAGAGTTGATTTATGAGGTAGAAAATGATAAATCATTGTGGGTCTATTCAAATACTGCTTCACCTTTTTCTAGACATACTCTTAAGAAATTTATAGAAAATTCTCACCTAGATATTATTGAACATAAACAGTTAAGATTGGTAATAACTGATGATGAACAATCATATGGTTTTATAGATCTATATGATTATGACTTTATAAATAGAAGAGTAGGTGTAGGGATAATTATATTTAAAAAGTATAGATCTAGAGGAATTGGGTTAAGTTCGTTGCAACTAACTGAAAATTATTTACTTGAGCATGTGCCTATTCATCAAGTATATGCAAATATTTCATCTGCAAATAAAGAAAGTATCTCACTTTTTGAAAAAAGTAAATATGTTAACGTAGGTTTGAAAAAAGATTGGATATTTTACAACAATAAATTTAATGATGAGTTGTTATTTCAAAAAATTTTAAATAAATGAAAGTCTTAAAAATAATTATACCAATTATAATTCTTCTGTCAGTTCTCGCTTTTGATTATTATAATAAGTTTTATAAAGAAAACACAAACTTTGATGAAGAGGCTATATTTCTCTATGTTGTAGAAGGAGATACACTGGCTTTTTCAGATTCAATTTCAAAATATATTAAAAATGAAAAAACTTTCTATAAAGCTGCACAAAGACTAGATTATTTAGAGAATATAAAAACTGGAAGATTCAAAATATCTAAAGGTATTGGAAACAAAGAACTGATAACTTCATTAAAATTTGCAAACACCCCCTTAACAGTAACTTTTAATAATCAAGAAAGAGTTGAAAATCTAGCAGGAAGACTAGCAAGTCAGGTTTATGCTGATAGTATATCTTTGATTAGAGCTTTTACTGATGAAAAGTTTTTGAAAGAGAATGGATTCAACAAAGAGAATATATTATCAATTTTTATTCCTAATTCATATGAGGTTTATTGGAATGTTGAACCTAACCAACTCAGAGATAAAATGTTTTCTGAATATCAAAAATTCTGGAATGATAATAGAATTCAAAAAGCTAAAAAAATTGGTTTATCAAAACTTGAAGTAACTAATCTTGCATCAATTGTCCAAAAAGAGAGTATAAAAATTGATGAACGTCCAACCATTGCAGGTGTATATATTAATAGGCTTAATAAACGAATGAGACTTCAGGCAGACCCAACAGTTATTTATTCAATTAAAGATTATTATAAAAATTTTGATACTATTATTAGAAGAGTTTTATATAGAGATTTAAGATTAAAATCAAGATATAATACTTATCGTATTAATGGTCTTCCCCCAGGACCTATTGCAATGCCAGATATATCAGCTATTGATGCTGTGCTAAATTATGAGAAACATAATTATATATTTTTTGTAGCAGATCCTTATAATAGAGGCTATCATTTATTTGCTAGAAATTTAACTGAGCATAACCGAAATAAAAAAGTATATACTCGATGGCTTAATAACAGGGGAATATACAGGTAGCTTAGTTAGAAAGTTTCTGGTTCAAATCTTCAACATATTTTCTGAATTGTTTATCAGTAAAGCTAAGATTATCCACAGTCTTACATGCATGTAGGACCGTTGCATGATCTCTTCTTCCAATTTGTGTTCCTATACTAGCTAATGAAGCTTTAGTGAATTTTTTAGCAAAATACATAGCAATTTGTCTTGCTTGGACTATATGTCTTTTTCTAGTTTTAGATTGTAGAGTTTGAATATCCATTTGGAAGTAATCAGATACAACTTTTTGTATATAATCTATAGATACTTCTCTTCTGTTATTCTTGACAAATTTATTAATAACTTCTTTAGCTAATTCTACAGTTATTTCAGCTTTATTAAAGGATGATTGAGCTATTAATGAAATGATTGCACCCTCTAGTTCTCTTACATTAGAATTAATATTCTTAGCAACAAATTCAATTACATCATCTTGTATCTCAACACCATCCCTATATAGTTTGTTTTTTAAAATCGAAACTCTAGTCTCAAAATTAGGATTTTGAAGCTCTGCAGATAATCCCCACTTAAATCTAGACAGGAGTCTTTGTTCTATATCTTGCATGTCAATTGGAGCTTTATCTGAAGTTAAAATAACTTGCTTACCATTTTGATGCAAATGATTAAAAATATGAAAGAATACATCTTGAGTTCCAGATTTACCTGAAAGAAATTGAACATCATCAACAATTAAAACATCTATTACTTGATAAAAATGAATAAAATCATTTCTAGTATTTTTTTTGACTGAATCAACATACTGTTGAGTAAATTTTTCTGCAGATATATATAAGACTGTTTTATCTGGATACTTTTGTTTGATATCAACTCCAATAGCATGAGCTAAGTGAGTTTTACCTAATCCAACCCCTCCATATACAAGAAGAGGATTGAATGATGTCCCTCCTGGTTTGGTTGAAACAGCAATTCCTGCAGATCTAGCAAGTCTGTTTGAGTCACCCTCTAAGAAATTTTCAAAAGTATAGTTTGGATTTAATTGAGATTCAATCTGTAGATTCCTAATACCTGGTATTACGAATGGATTTTTTAATTCAGATGCAAAAGTGCTAAATGGAGATTCAATAGATTGTGATTTTATACTAGAACTTGAAGAGCTGGGAATTTTCTCTGTAAATGGCATCTTATTACCGAAGGTATTTTCCATCTTAATTATATACACAAGTCTAGCATCAGACCCTAGTTCTTTTGTGAGAGCCATACGTAATATTTTTACATAGTGCTCTTCAAGCCATTCATAAAAAAATTTGCTAGGTACTTGGATACTCAAAACATCATTAGTAAGCTTAACTGGGATTATGGGCTCAAACCATGTTTTATATGCCTGCGGTTGAATATTATCCTTAATAAAGGATAAACAATTGTTCCATACTGCAGAGGGTGTTTTACTCATTTTTTCTTAACTAGATATTAATTGAATATATTTATGAAATGTTGTTTTTGGTTGAATACAAATATTAGTTAAAAAAAGTGAAAAAAAAACATGATTTACTATTGATTATTAATTTTTTTTTAATTAAAATCATGTAAGATAATTTTGTAGGAAAATTTAGATTTTCCTTCATAAAACCTATCAAATGAACTACACATCAGATAAAATTAAAGTTAGATATAATGAAACAGATCAAATGGGAATTGTTCACCATAGTAATTATTTAAAATTTTTTGAATTGGCAAGAATTGAATGGCTTGAAAAACTAAATATGCCTTATGAAGAAATTGAAAGTAATAATATTATTTTACCAGTAGTTAAATGTGAATTGAAATTTATAAAACCATTAATTTTTGGTGATATTTTTTTTATTAAAGTTTTCTGTTCAAAAAAACCAACCTCTACAATTGAGTTTACTTATGAAATTTTTAACGACAAAAATGAAATAACTACAGAAGGTAAAACATCTCTTGCATTTGTTGATTCATTGACAAGAAAACCATTAAGATGCCCAAATATGATAGGTAAACTTTTTGAATAACTATTTGTCTAGAATATATAGGTAATCATTACCACTATTAGTTTGTTTGAAGTTATTAAAATCAATTTTAGGCCCTTTTATTCCATTTTCTATATTTTTCATTCCTTTAAATACTCTTATTGAGTCCCATAAATCATTATCAAGAAATTTTTTAATTGTTTTAGTCCCACCCTCAATTATTACTGATTGAATCTTCATCTCATATAAAACATTTAAAATAAAGTCCATTTTATCAAAATTGATTATTCTTACATTTTCACTAATTGAACTATTCTCATTTTTTGATAATATTATAGTTTTTGAATCTTTTGAAAAAATATTAGAGTTAACAGGAACTCTACAATTTGGATCTAAAACAATTCTAATAGGGTTTTTTCCTTTTACTAACCTAGTAGTAAGCTTAGGGTTGTCATCTATTATGGTTTGAACACCGACCAAAATTGAATCTTCTTCTTTTCTCCAAGTATGAGATAATTTTAGTGATTGATCTCCGGAAATCTTAAAGACTTCTCTTTGACTTTTTATTGGACTTATAAAACCATCCTTTGACTCTGCCCATTTTAAAATTATATATGGTCTTTTGAGTTTATGATATGTAAAAAATCTTTTATTTAAATAATCACATTCATCTTTTAAAACTCCATACTCCACATTACAACCATTATCCTTAAGTCTTTGAATACCTCCTCCCGCAACCATGCTATTAGGGTCCATTGAACCGATAATTATATTTTGTATTTTATATTTAATAATTAAATCAGTACATGGTGGAGTTTTTCCAAAGTGATTACATGGCTCCAGATTAACATAAAGTGTAGATTCTTTTAGAAGGTCTTTATTTTCAACACTGTTAACCGCATTTACTTCAGCATGTTTACCTCCATACCTTTTATGAGAACCTTCTCCTATAATTTTATTTTCATGAACGATAACACAGCCAACTAATGGATTGGGATAGGTATTACCTATTTCCTTTGATGCAATTTCAATACACCTTTTCATATATTTTATATTATACTCCATGATTACTAATAAAATTAGAATTGTAAATTTAAGCCAAAAAGCTTAATCATGTTGATAAGACCAATTAATGAATCTGATAACAAATCCTTATCAGTTATACTTAGAGAAGTATTAATTGAAATGCAAATACCAAAAAAAGGTTCTGCATATGAGGACCCTGAACTAGATAATATGTTCTCGACTTATCAATTACCCAGGTCAAAATACTTTGTAGTAGAGGAGAGAGGCGCAATATTGGGTGGTGCAGGAATAAGTCCACTAAAAGATGGTGATAAAGATATTTGTGAACTTCAAAAAATGTATTTTCATAAATCTCTAAGAGGAAGAGGGATAGGTGATAAAATGATAGAGATTTGTATAGATTTTGCTATTGAATCTGGTTTTAAAAAATGTTATATAGAAACAATGCCTAATATGCTGAAAGCTCAAAAACTATATTTAAAAAAGGGATTTAAATATATAGATAATCCTCTTGGTAATACAGGTCATAATGCTTGTCCTGTATGGTTAATAAAAAATATAATATGACAATTATTGAGTTGCGAAATGTTTATAGAAAGGGACTAAAGCTTTCCAATAATGAATGTGATTTTATCTATAAGATAATTTTAAAAGAATTATGTAGCATAGATCCTATTAAAATTGCTTTAGATCCTTATCATCTATTAAATCAAGATTCTCAAAATATTTTAATAGAAAGCCTAAATCAAATCTCCAAAAATTATCCTATTGATTATATAATTAATAAAAAAAATTTTTATGGATATGATTTTTATGTAGATGAAAACGTTTTAATTCCTAGGCCAGAGACAGAAGAGCTAGTTCAATGGGTTCTTGAGGATAATACAAATAATAAATCAAAAAAACTTATTGATTTATGTTCTGGGTCAGGTTGTATTGGAATTACAATCAATAAAGAAAATAAATATATGGATGTTACATTATCAGATGTTTCAGAAAAAGCTCTAGACATTTGTAATAAAAATAGAATTAATCTTAAGTCTTCTGTAAAAATAATAAAACTTGATATTAACTCGAATTTTATATCTCAAAATAAATATGATATAATAGTCTCAAATCCGCCTTATCTTAGTCCAAAAGAAGCTAACGAAATCGGTGAAAATGTTAAATTTGAACCAGAAATAGCATTATTTGCTCCAATTAACAAACCACTTCATTTTTATAAAAAAATTATTGAGTTTGCTTTAATTAATTTAAATAAAAAAGGTCAAATTTATCTAGAAATAAACCCAGTTTTTATTGAAGATTTTAATCAATTATTATCAGATTTTAATCTAAATGATGTTAACTTTAGAGATGATTTTAGAGGTAAAAAAAGATTAGTTAAAGTATCATTTTAATATGAGTAAAATTAGATCTAGAATTTTAGAATTAAGAAATCTTGTTACAGAACATAATCATAATTATTATGATCTTGATAAAAATTTAATTTCTGATTTTGAGTATGATAAATTGATCAATGAGTTGATCAAACTTGAAAATCAACATCCAGAATTCTATGATGGAAATTCACCTTCAAAAAGAGTAGGAGGAGGACTTTCTGATAAATTTGATTCAGAATCACATACTTTTCCAATGTTTTCTCTTGATAATACTTACTCAGATATTGAGCTTGATGCATGGTACAAAAGAATTATTAAGATTATTAATGTAGAAGATTTTGAGTTTTGTTGTGAATTAAAATACGATGGAGCTTCCGTAAATCTTCTATATGAAAATGGTAATCTTATAAGGGGGCTTACACGAGGAGATGGCTCCCAGGGTGATAATATTACTAATAATATTAAAACTATCAATTCTATTCCACTCAAATTAAAAGATAAATCATTTCCAAATAAATTTGAAATCAGAGGGGAAATAATAATACCTAAAACTTCTTTTAATTCACTTAATAAAAAAAGAGAACAAATGGGTTTGCCATTATTTATGAATCCCAGAAATACTGCTTCAGGTAGTATTAAGCTATTAGATTCTAAAGAAGTTGCTAGACGACCATTAGAATGTTTTCTTTATTCTATTGTTTCCGATGATAAACTTATAAATAATCACTCTGAATTATTAAATAAAGCTAGAGATATTGGATTTAATATTCCTTCCTATGAAAAGGTTGTTAATGATTTAGATGGTGTTAAAAAATATATTCAATACTGGGATAAGAATAGGCATACTTTGCCTTTTGAAATAGATGGGATAGTATTAAAGGTGAATAGTATTAAATACCAAGACATGTTAGGTTTTACTTCTAAATTCCCAAGATGGGCAATTTCTTATAAATTCAAGGCAGAGAACTTAGCTACTAAATTAGAGTCAATATCATTTAATGTTGGTAGAACAGGAGCTATCACACCAGTTGCAAACCTTAAGCCTGTTTTGATTTCAGGATCGACTATAAAAAGAGCTTCGCTACACAGTTATGATCAGATGATTAAGTTTAGATTGAGAGTTAATGATACTGTGTTTGTTGAAAAGGGAGGTGAAATAATCCCAAAAATAACAGGAATTGATATTAATAATCGTGGATTTGAAAAAGATGAAATATCATTCCCCTTAAACTGTCCTGAGTGTGAAACGGAATTGATAAAACTAGAAACTGAAGCTAACTTTTTTTGTCCAAATAAAAATAATTGTAGACCTCAAGCAATTGGAAGAATTCAACACTTCGCATCAAGAAAGGCAATGAATATTGATGGCTTGGGTGACGAAACAATAAAGCTTTTGTACGATAAAGGTCATATAGTTGATATATCAGATATTTATAACCTAGACTATGAAGCCATCTCAAAAATTGAAGGACATGCTAAGAAATCAATTGAAAATCTTAGAAATGGAATTGAAGAGTCTAAGTCGAAATCATTTCAAAAAGTTTTATATGGTATGGGGATTAGATATGTTGGAGAGTCTGCTTCAAAAACAATTTTGAAACAAATTAAGTCTATAGATGAACTAATATCCCTAGATATAGAAGCATTATCATCAATTGATGAAATTGGCGAAAAAACAGCTTCAAGTATTTTAGATTTTTTTAATGATTTTGATAATTTGAACCTAGTAAATAGACTTAAATTATCAGGTTTAAATTTTACTAGTGATTCATTAAGTCCAAATTCATCTAGCTTATCTAATCTTATATTTGTTATTTCTGGTGTTTTTGAAATTCACAGTAGAGAAGAGTTGAAAAAAATAATTGAACAAAATGGCGGCAAAATTAGCTCTTCTATTAGTTCTAAGACTAATTATCTTGTCGCTGGTAAAAATATAGGCCCTTCAAAATTCAACAAAGCAAATGAACTTGGAGTGCCAGTTATTAATGAAGTATCATTAATTGACTTAATTTCATAAACTTATATTAAATTTGCCAAAATACTCAAGATTAAATATGTACAGATTTTCTTTTTTATTATTGATTATTCTTTTCATGTCTTCATGTAATGACTATCAAAAATTATTAAATAGTCCTGAGAACGAGGTTGATAAATATACAGCTGCAGAAGAATATTATGATAATGGAGAGTTTAGAAGAGCAAATGCTCTTTTTGAACAAATAATTCCTTCATATAGAGGAAAACCTCAAGGTGAAAGATTAGTTTACTTTTTTGCAAATTCTTTTTATGAAACAAAAATTTACTACTCTGCTGCTATTCAATTTGAAAATTTCATTAAATCGTATCCTAATAGTCAAAGAATTCAAGAAGCTTATTTTATGGAAGCTAAATCATATTTCATGCTTTCACCGCTTTATACTCTTGATCAGGATGATACATATACAGGAATAGATAAACTACAAGTTTTTATTAATAGATTCCCTAACAGTGAATATGTTACTGAAGCTCTAGAGTTAATGGAAGAGCTACAAAATAAATTAGAGAAAAAAGAATTTGAGGTCTCCAAACAATATTACACTATTAGAGACTTTAACTCTGCTATCAAATCATTAGATAATTTTATAGCAGATAATCCTGGAACAATTTTCAGGGAAGAAGCACTATATTATAGGTGGCTATCTCAATATGAGATTGCAGTAAATAGTATAGAGGCTAGAATAAATGAGAGAGTTACTGAGCTAGAAAGATCGCTTAATAACTTTTTAAGATACTATCCTGACACAATTTTCATTGAAGATTTGTCAGATAAAATCAATATTGCAAAACAACTTTTATAAACAAACTAATGAATAAATACAGAAACACTAACGCTGCAAATACAACAAAAACTTACAATAAGCACGATATAGAAGATCCAACCAATAATATTTATGAGGCAATCTCAATAATTTCTAAAAGGTCTAGTCAAATTAATTCTGAAATTAAAAAGGAACTTCACGATAAACTTGATGAATTTGCTACACACAATGACAGCTTAGAAGAAATATTTGAAAACAAGGAACAAATTGAAGTTTCCAGGTTCTACGAAAAGCTTCCTAAGTCTTATGCAATTGCTGTTCAAGAATGGTTAGATGATAAAATTTACTTCAGAGATACTGATTCTGAAAGTGAGTAATAAACTTCTATAATATGAGTGTTTTAGCTCAGAAAAATATTTTAATTGGAGTTTCAGGAGGAATAGCTGCATACAAAACACCTTTGTTGATAAGACAGCTTACTAAGCTAAACTCTAATGTAAAAGTTGTGATGACACCTTCATCAAAAGACTTTGTTACACCTTTAACTTTGTCAACGGTATCTAAAAATGATGTATTCTCAGAGTTTACTACCCAAAAAAATAATAATCCTTCATGGAATAATCATGTTGAGCTTGCTGAGTGGGCTGATATTTTTATTATAGCTCCAGCAACTTCAAATACAATTTCTTCAATGGCTAATGCAAGATGTGATAATCTCCTTTTGGCTTGTTTTTTATCATCTAACTGTCCTGTCTTTGTTGCTCCTGCTATGGATCTTGAGATGTTTAAAAACAGTCTAAATCAAGATAATATAAAGAAGTTAAAAGATAATTCCACATATGTTTTACCTGTCGGCACAGGTTCTCTTGCAAGTGGTCTAGAGGGAGAGGGAAGAATGCTTGAGCCTAATGAAATAATTCATTATGTAGAAAATAGAATTAAGGATACACTCCCATTAAACAATTTAAATTTTTTAATTACTGCTGGACCAACTCATGAAAAAATTGATCCAGTTAGATATATTGGAAACAGTTCGTCTGGTAAGATGGGATATAATCTTGCTCAAAAAGCTATTGAACTTGGAGCTAATGTTACTTTAATTATTGGTCCTACAAATCTTACTATGGATCTTGAAAATATTAATACTATAAGGGTTGAAGACTCTCAAGAAATGTTTAATGAGACAATTAAATTATTTGATACTTCAGATGTAGTAATCTGTTCTGCTGCCATATCTGATTTCAAACCTGTAGAAGTTCAACAAAATAAAATTAAAAAGGAAAAAGGTTTAGATACAATTAAACTAGAACCTACCATAGATATTTTAAAGAAATTAGGTAGTATTAAAACTTCACAATATCTGGTTGGATTTGCTCTTGAGACTGATAATATTATTGAGAATGCAAAAAATAAATTAAAATCAAAAAATCTTGATGCTATAGTCGTTAATAAAATTGGTGATTTTAATCCAATTTCAAGTGACTATAATCAAATTGATTTTATAAATTCAACTTTAAAATTAACTTCATTTGATAAAAAGTTAAAGTCAGATGTCTCAGTTGATATTTTGAACCAGATTATAAAGAATGTTAAAGACACTTAAAATTAATAATTATGCTTTAATAGACTCTATCGAAATTTCTTTCGATAAGGGTATGACATCTATTACTGGTGAAACAGGTGCTGGAAAATCAATAATTTTAGGAGGTCTTTCAATGGTTCTAGGGTCTAGAATTGATAATTCAAAAATCATAAATAAGGATAAAAAATGTTTTGTTGAAGCTGTATTTGATCTAAAGGATCTTAATCCAATTGATTTTTTTACCAATAATGATTTAGATTATGATGAAATTACTATAATAAGAAGAGAAGTTAATCAAAATGGTAAATCAAGAGCCTTTATTAATGATACTCCTGTTAAGCTTGAACTTTTATCAAGTCTTACAAATAGATTAATTGATGTTCACTCACAGTTTAATAATTTAAGTATACTAGATTCAAATTTTATTTTTATAATTCTAGATTCACTCTCTAATAACTTAGATGATTTTAAAATATATTTAAATGAATTTAAATCATTACAGTCAATTGAAAAAAAGATTGAAACAAAGAGACTAATTAGAGAAAAATTAAATTCTGATTTAGACTATAATAAATTCCTTTATACTGAATTTCAAGATCTTGATCTTGATAATTTAAACCTAGATGATCTTCATAATAAAGTAAAAGAAGCTGATAATGTTGATCAAATAAAAGATATTTTATCCAAAATTGATACTGAGTTAAATGCTGATGAAATTGGCATATCAGATAAATTATCTCAGATAGTTAAAAGTTTAAGTAAGGTTTCAAATTCTTCAAATCGTCTTAATGAGTTGAGTATGAATCTTAATTTAGTTAATGAGAATTTAAATCAGATTGTAAATGACTCAGAACTGATTCTCAATGATATCTCAAATTCAGATGAAAATATTGATAGCTTAAGAGACACTTTGGATAAGGTTTTCTCTCTTCAAAACAAACATAAAGTTGATTCATTGAATGATTTATTGATCATTAAGCAAGATTTAGCCACTAAAATATCAAGTCATGATAATATATATATTGAAATCGATGAGCTTGAAGAAGAGTTAGAATTGATTAAAACAAACTTAATATCAAAAGCAAATAAAATTCATGATAAAAGAAATTCTGTAATTCCTGAATTTCAAATTTTAATGAATAAGAATTTATCAGAATTAGGAATGGAAAAGTCGGATATTAAGATTGATTTAATCAAAAGCGAAACAATTCATAGAAATGGAATTAGTGAAGGTAGATTTTTATTTAAATCAAATGCTGGTGCGCTATATAGTGAATTAAAAGACATAGCTTCAGGTGGAGAGATATCGAGGGTTATGCTTTCTATAAAATCTATTTTATCAAGCTTTACACAATTATCTTCAATTATTTTTGATGAAATTGACACAGGTATATCAGGCTCTGTATCTTCTAAGGTTGCTGAGCTTATGAAATATATGTCTAAGAAAATGCAAGTGATAGTTATCACTCATACTCCCCAAGTTGCTTCAAAGGGTGATTTTCATTATAAAGTATTTAAAAGAGAAGACAATAATAAGATTATTACTGATGTAAAGTTTCTTTCTGATAAAGAGAGAGTTAACGAGATAGCAGAAATGTTGTCAGGAGATAAATCAAATAAATCTGCCCATGAACTTGCAAGTGAATTATTGAATTAAACTATATTTACAATACGATGGAAAATAATATTTTAAAAGGAAAAAAAGGAATAATATTCGGCGCCTTAGATAGTAGTTCTATTGCTTGGAAGACAGCCGAGAGTGTTTTTAACGAAGGTGGAGAATTTGTTTTAACAAATGCTCCTGTTTCAATTCGAATGGGATCAATTAATGAGTTAGCTGAAAAGACAAAATCTGAGGTTGTAGCTGCAGATGCAACAAGTCTTGAGGATCTTGAAAAATTAATTAATATAGCTACAGACAAATTCGGTAAGCTTGATTTTATTCTTCATTCCATTGGTATGTCAGTTAATGTAAGGAAGGGTAGGCCGTATACAGATTTAAATTATGACTGGCTAACTAAAGGCTGGGATGTTTCTGCTGTTTCTTTTCATAAATTAATGCAATCTCTTTTTAAATTAGACGCAATGAATCAGTGGGGAAGTATAGTAGCCCTTACATACATTGCAGCTCAACGAGCTTTCCCAAACTATAATGATATGGCTGACAATAAAGCTTATTTAGAGTCAATAGCTAGAAGTTTTGGATATATATTTGGTAAAGAAAAAAATGTTAGAGTTAATACTATTTCTCAATCTCCAACCCTAACAACTGCTGGGAAAGGAGTTAAAGGACTTGATGATTTTCTAAATTATGCTCAATTAACCTCACCTCTAGGAAATGCAACTGCTGAAGATTGTGCAAATCTTACAGTATCTCTCTTTTCTGATTATACAAAAAGAGTGACTCTTCAAAACATATTTAATGATGGTGGATTTTCTAATGTTGGAGTTAGTCAAGAAATTATTGATAAATTAAATTCAAAATGAAAATCATTGGATTAACCGGAGGTATTGGATCTGGAAAATCTACTGTTTTAGAGCTTTTTAAATTTTTAGGAGTAAAAACTTACAGTGCAGACGAGTCTGCTAAAAAATTGGTTAATACTGATCCTTATTTAATCAATTTAATAAAGTCCTCTTTTGGAGATAATATTTATGATAAAGGTATATTAAACTCTAGAAAGTTATCTAAAATTGTTTTTGAAGATACAGAGAAACTTAAATTACTAAATTCAATTATTCATCCAGCAGTTGCAAAAGACTTTAAACTTTTTTTAAATTCAAATAAAGAAGATTACATAGTTAAAGAGGCTGCAATTATTTTTGAAACTAAATCAGAGAATAGTTATGATAAAATTATTTTTATTCAAGCACCTTTAGAAATTAGAATTGAAAGAGTTATAAATAGAGATAACATTTCTAGAGAAGAAGTAATGAAAAGAATTAATAATCAGCTAGATGAAAATTTAATTATTGATAAGTGTGATTATGTAATTAGAAACGAGAACATAGAAGATCTAGAAGATAAAGTTCTAAGTATTCATCTTGATTTAAAAGCCTAAACAAAAGATATTAACATTTCATTAAGAAATTTTAATTTTAAAAATGAGAATTTTATATAAATGAACAAGAAACTCTATACATCTTTAGTTTTATTAATGTCATTTTCTTTGATTGGTATTATTCTAATGCAAGGTTACTGGATATATTCTGCATGGCAAACTAAAGAAGAAGAGTTTTCACTTGCTGTAAATAGAACTCTTAGAGAAGTTGCTGATGAAATACAAAATAGAGAGCTTAATGATTATGTGTTTACTTATCAATTATTAATCGATTCTCTAGGAACTCCAGATGAATCAAACTTTACTGATGTATTTTTATTTTTAGATGAAGATCAATCATCTAACCTTTCTACCTTTTTTGCTTATGGAATTCTTGAAGAAGACTATAATATAAATTTACCTGATAATCTTTCAAACAGATATGGAGATGATGACCTTAAAGACTATAAGGCTGTAAAAACAACTATAGTAAACAAAAATATTTTTGATAGAAGAGAGAATAGATTAAACGCATCTATATCTAAGTTAAAAAGTGTTGAAGATATAGACTTATTCAAATTTGAGAAATATAAAGCAGCCTTTCAAGAATATGCATCTTCCCTTCCCATTCATAAAAGAACTACTTCACGTGAGATTCAAATTTTATTAAATCAAGGATTCAATGATAGAAATATTATTACTCCATATGAGTTTGGTATATACAGTAATGGTCTTTCAACTAAGGTTAAATCGAATAATTATTTAGAAGTTCAGACTGGTCCCAAATATTCTATTCCATTTTTATATGATAGATCTGGTCCCGTTCCTTATAATTTAATTGTATCATTTCCTGAAAAGCAAGAATATGTTCTTTCAGGCATAATAGGTGTTGCTACTCTTTCTTTCATGCTTACTCTAGTTATTGTAGTCATTTCAACCAGTGCACTTTATCAAATAATTAGACAAAAAAAATTATCTGAGATTAAAAATGATTTTATTAACAATATATCTCATGAATTTAAAACACCCATAGCAACTATAAATCTCGCTCTTGATGCAATCTCAAGTTCTAAAAATAATTTAAATGATAAATTTACATCCTACTTGGGAATGATAAGAGAAGAAAACTCTAGAATGTTATCACAAGTTGAGAATATTCTTAGAATATCTCAGTTAGAGAAGAGTTCTAATCCTTTTGACATGGAACAGATAAACATTCACGAAGTAATAGAAGATGCTATAGAGCATGTGAAATTAATAGTAGAAAGTAAAAAAGGATCAATAAAATTATCTCTTAAAGCTGAAAGTTTTAACATCAATGGAAATAGTAATCATTTAGAGAACATTATTATAAATATTTTAGATAATGCAGTGAAGTATTCTAAAGATAATCCACAGATAATAATATCATCAACAAACTCAAATAAAGATATTATATTATGCTTTGAAGATAATGGAATAGGGATGGATAAGAATACCCAAAAAATGATTTTCGAAAAATTCTACAGAGAACATAATGGTAACATTCATAATATAAAAGGTCATGGTCTTGGATTATCCTATGTTAAGAAAATTATTGACTTTCATAATGGAAAAATTTCATTGGAAAGTAAAAAAGGTACAGGAACAAAGTTTTATATAACTCTTAAAAATATTTAATATGAAATCAAATAAAAGAATATTATTAGTAGAAGATGATCCAAATTTTGGAAGAATCTTAAAAGATTATTTAACTATAAACAACTATGAAGTATCTCTTGCTGTTAATGGTATAGAAGGGTTTGAAAAATTTAATAGATCTGATTTTGATTTATGCATTCTTGATATAATGATGCCATTTAAGGATGGCTTGACCCTAGCTAAAGAAATAAGGGAGGTAAATGAACTTATTCCATTAATTTTTTTAACTGCAAAAAATTTAAAAGATGATGTTCTAAAAGGTTATAAAATTGGTGCTGATGATTACCTGACAAAACCTTTTGATTCTGAAATACTTTTAGCTAAAATTAAATCTATTTTAAATAGAAAACCAAATCTAAGTACTCAGGAAACTGATGAATTTGAGTTTGAATTTGGTCAGTTTAATTTCAATTCAAAGCTTCGTATTTTAACTCACAAGGAGGGTGACTCTTTTAAATTATCTCCAAAAGAAAACCAATTACTTAAAATGCTAGTTCTTAATTTTGACGATCTTCTTCCTAGAGATATTGCTTTAAATAAGATATGGAGAGATGCTAATTATTTCACTTCAAGAAGTATGGATGTCTATATTGCTAAGCTTAGAAAATATCTTGATAAAGACGTTTCTCTAAAAATTATTAATGTTCATGGTGAAGGATTCCGATTAATGAAGGAGTAGTCTCCTCTAGGGTTACAATTAATCAATTAGTTTGCTCTGGGATGATATTTTTTTAAAACCTCTTCTAGGTGAAAAGTGTCTAGATGTGTATAGATCTCAGTAGTTGTTATACTCTCATGACCAAGTATTAACTGAATTGTTCTTAAATCTGCACCATTTTTAAGTAAATGAGTTGCAAATGAATGTCTTAATGTATGTGGACTTATTTTCTTCTCTAATTTAATACTTTTAGAAGCATCCTTTATTATTTTAAAAATCATTGATCTAGTTAACGCTCTCCCATATCTATTAAGAAATAAGATATCTGTAAATTTTGAATCAATTTTTAAATTATCTCTTAGGTTTATATATGTCTTAATTTCATTAGAAGCAATTTCCCCTAACGGTACAAACCTCTCTTTATCTCCTTTTCCATTTACTTTAAGAATATTTTCTTTGAAAAATATATTTGATAATTTTAAATTTACCAACTCACTTACACGAATCCCTGTTCCATATAAAACCTCTATTATTGTTTTATTTCTCTGTCCAAATACGTGATTGAGATCAACTGATTTTATTAGTTGACTAATCTCGTCTTCTGTCAATACTTGAGGAAGTTTTTTCTCTAGTTTGGGAGCTTCAATATTTGATATAGGAGAATCTTTAATTAGTTCTTCAAAAATTAAATAATTAAAAAAACTTTTTAAAGCGGAAATACTTCTAGCCTGACTTCTTGATTTTTTATCTGACAGGTTTTTATATAAATAGTTTTTTATAGTCTCAGTTTTACAGTTAAGAGGAGTGTCTTTGAGTTGATTTGAATCCAAAAATTTTTTAAATAAATTAAGATCAAAATCATAGCTTTTAATTGAGTTATCGCTTAACCCTCTTTCTAATTTTAGATAATTTTTAAAATTCTCAAAGCTAGAATCCCAATTCATTTTAATTTTTTAATTAGTCTTTATACATTACCTTTATAATATATGAAAATAACGATAATTAATGGACCTAATTTGAATCTTCTAGGTACTAGAGAAACTGATATATATGGCAGTCAGAATTTTGATTCATATTTAGATTCACTTAAATCTTCTTTTCCTAAAATTACATTTGATTATTTTCAATCAAATATTGAAGGTGAAATTATTAATCATATTCATGAATCTAAAGATTGTGACGGGATTATATTAAATGCTGCTGCTTACACTCATACTTCTGTTGGAATTGCTGATGCTGTTAAATCAATAGATAGTAAAGTTATTGAGGTGCATATTTCGAATACTTATTCTAGAGAAGAATTTAGACATAACTCCTTCCTATCTCCTGTTGTAAACGGAATAATTATAGGTTTTGGTTTAGATAGTTATAGACTCGCAATTGAGAGTTTAATCAATTAAAGATGAATTACTTCATCATAGGCATCAGCTACAGCTTCCATTAAAGCTTCACTCATTGTAGGATGAGGATGAACTGATTTTATTATCTCTTTACCTGTGGTTTCAAGTTTTCTGCCTAAAACAGCCTCAGCTATCATGTCAGTTACTCCAGCTCCAATCATGTGACATCCAAGCCACTCTCCATACTTTTCATCAAAAATCACTTTAACGAAACCATCTGAATGTCCTGAAGCTTGTGCTTTTCCAGAAGCTGTAAATGGAAATTTACCAACTTTTATGCTATATCCTTTTTCAATAGCTTTTTCTTCTGTTAATCCTACAGAAGCAACTTCAGGAGCACAATAAGTACAACCAGGTATATTTTCATAATCAATAGGTTCAACATCATGATTGGCAATTTTCTCTACACACAGTATACCTTCAGCTGAAGCTACATGAGCAAGTGCTTGTCCCGAAGTTACATCACCAATAGCATAGTAGCCAGGAATATTAGTTTTATAATATTCATCAACAATTATTTTGTCTTTATCAACTGCAATACCAACTTCTTCAAGTCCAATATTTTCAATATTACTTTTTACACCAACTGCAGAGAGAACAATATCAGCTTCATGTTCAGAAATCTGTCCTTTAGACTTAATCTGAACTTTAACGCCTTTTCCTTTTGTGTCTGATGAAATTACTTCTGAATTAGTAAGAATTTCAATTCCTGATTTTCTAAAGGTTTTATTTAATTGATTTGAAATATCTTTATCTTCTACAGGTAAAACTCTGTCCATGTATTCAACTACTTTAACCTCAGTTCCCATAGAATTGTAGAAGTACGCAAATTCAATACCTATAGCTCCAGATCCAACTATTATCATTTTTTTTGGTTGTTTTTGAAGAGTCATAGCTTCTCTGTAACCAATTATTTTTTTACCATCTTGAGGAATTGATTCAATAACCCTTGATCTTCCCCCAGTTGCTATTATAATATTATCTCCTTCATAATTTTCAATCTTTCCTTCATTTTCAACTGATATAATTTTATTTGGAAGAATTTTACCATACCCATTAATTACATCAATTTTATTTTTTTTCATCAAAAAGTTAACACCTTTGCTCATACCATCTGCTACACTTCTACTTCTTTTTACGACAGAGTCAAAATCTTTATCAAAATCTTTAATTTTTAAACCATATGTATCAGCCTTTTTTAGATAGTCAAATACTTGGGCTGACTTCAGTAATGCTTTAGTTGGGATACATCCCCAATTAAGGCAAACACCACCCAGGCTTTCTTTTTCAATTATAGCAGTTTTTAATCCTAACTGAGAGGCTCTTATGGCAGTTACATAACCACCTGGACCACTACCTAAAACAACTAAATCATATTTTTTACTCATTTTTATTATTTATAAAATTAATACTCGCAGAATTTACACAATATCTTTTACCTGTTGCAGTTGGTCCATCATCAAAAACATGACCTTGGTGTCCACCACAATTAGAACATAATATCTCTGTTCTTATCATTCCTAAACTTGTGTCTTTTACATATGTAATAGCACCAGGAATAGCACTCTCATAGCTTGGCCATCCACAATCAGACATAAACTTATTATTACTTTTAAAAAGGGCTTGGCCACAACCTTTACAAGCATAAACACCTTCTTCAAAATGCATATTGTAGATCCCTGTATTTGGTCTCTCAGTTCCTTTATTTCTTAGAATTTCATATTCTTCAGGGGAAAGGTCTTCTTTCCATTCTTTATCTGTTTTACTCACTTTAAAAGTTATTTTTGGTTCTTCAATATTTGTTGAAGTTTGACAATTTAGAAAAGTAAAGCTAAAAATTAAAACTCCAAATAAATGTAATTTTTTAAACATCAATTATTTTTGACAAATATATATATCTTTTGATTTATTTACTTAATTTGAGAATCATTTAAATTTATGTTTAATAAAAAAACCGATCATCCAAGAGGAAGTAAAAAGCTAATTGGAGCATGGACACTTTATGACTGGGCCAATTCAGTTTACTCACTAGTCATATCATCTGCAGTTTTTCCAATTTATTATTCTCAATATGTCTTTTCTCAAACTAATTCTATAATATTATTTAATGCTGAAATTAATAAAGACACTCTCATTAGCTTAGTTTCTGCTTTTTCATTTCTATTAATTGCATTTCTCTCTCCACTTTTAAGTGGAGTTGCTGATTATATTGGAAATAAGAAAATATTCATGAAGTTTTTTGTTTACTTAGGATCCTTATCATGTATTGGCTTATATTGGTTTGAGCTTGAAACAATTGAAATAAGTTTGATTTTTTACACACTTACTTTGATTGGTTTTTGGGGAAGCTTAGTTTATTATAATTCATACTTAAGAGATATTACATATCCAAATCAAACTAATATCGTAAGTGCCAAAGGGTATACAATGGGGTATATAGGAAGTGTTTTGCTTCTACTTATCAATCTTATTATGATAAATTTTTATGAGTCCTTTGGTTTTGAATCAGAAATAATTGCAATGAAATCTTCTTTTGCAATAGTTGGACTATGGTGGTTAGGATTCAGTCAATATTCATTTTATCATCTACCTAAAGGAAATATAGGAGTTAAAATTCCAAAAAATATTATTTGGAACGGATTTAAAGAATTGAAAAATGTATACAAAATTATTCGATCAAGTAAAAGATTTACTAGGTTTCTAATAGCATTTTTTGTTTTTTCATTCTCTTTGCAAACAGTTTTATACATAGCTTCATATTTCGGAGTAAATGAAATTGATTGGACTGGTTCAGATCAAACATCAGGTCTTATTATTAGTATTTTACTTATACAGATTGTAGCCATAGCGGGTGCATTCATATTTAGTAGATTAGCACAAAAATTTGGAAATATTATTGTATTGACTTTTGCAATCTTTCTGTGGGGTGCAGTTTGTTTATATGCATATTACATAAATACACCTAATGAGTTTTATATGATTGCTGGACTTGTTGGTCTTTTAATGGGTGGTACTCAGCCAGTTGCTAGAGCCACATTTTCTTTATTTATTCCAGAAACTAATGATACAACTTCATTTTTTAGCTTCTATGACGTTACAGAAAAAATTGGAATTGTATTTGGTATGCTTTTTTATGCTATAGCGGCCCAGCTTACGGGTTCTGTTAGATTTTCTGTGATAATATTTATGTTCTTCTTCTTCCTAGGAGCAATTTTACTTACAAGAGTCCCACGAATTGATAAAAATAAGTTGGCATAGCTTTTGTCTTTATATATATGTAATAGTTGTAGCTAGTCAATTAATATTTAATTGTTTTTAGTTTATGACAAAATGACTGTAATTATATCTTATGAGTATCATTTTTAATAATAAAGACAAAATGTCATTTGATGATCTTGGTGAAGAATCAGAATTCATTCCATTAATGACATCTGAGGACGAAGAAGCACTAGAGAAAGAGAGTCTTCCAGAGGTACTACCTATACTTCCATTAACAAATACTGTTTTGTTTCCAGGTGTAGTAATTCCAATAAATGCTGGTAGAGACAAGTCAATCAAATTGATTAATGATGCAAACAAATCAAATAAACTAATTGGTGTTGTAGCTCAAAAAAATTCTAAAATAGAGAACCCAACTATTGAGAATATCTATGGTATTGGAACTGTGGCTAAAATATTAAGAGTTTTAAAAATGCCAGATGGAAACACAACAGTTATAATCCAAGGTAAAAAAAGATTTAAAATAAAATCTGTAGTTAAAACTGATCCATATATTCAGGCGACTGTAGACCCGGTTTCAGATAAGAGTCAAAAAAAATCAGATAGTAATTTTTTAGCTACAATAGATGCAATTAAAGATATAGCTCTAAAGATAATTAAGGAAAACCCTAATATTCCTTCTGAAGCTTCATTTGCTATTAAAAATATTCATAGCTCTACATTTTTAATAAACTTTGTTTGTTCTAATATGAATATAACTGTAAAAGATAAACAAGAATTACTCTCAAGTGTAAGTGTTGAAAAAAGAGCTCTTAAATGTTTAAAGTTTTTAAATGTTGAATACGAGAAACTTGCATTAAAAAATGATATACAATCTAAGGTAAAAAATGACTTGGATCAACAACAACGTGAATATTACCTTCAGCAGCAGATGAAGACTATTCAGGAAGAACTTGGAGAGAATTCATATCAAGAAGATGTTCAGGAGCTAATCAATAAATCAAAAGACAAGCAATGGAATAACGAAACTAAAGTCCATTTTGATAAAGAGCTATCTAAGCTAAAGAGAATGAATTCTCAGGTAGCGGAATATTCTGTTCAAAGAAATTATCTCGATTTATTAGTTGATTTGCCTTGGGAAAAGTTTTCTGAAGATAATTTTAATCTAACCAAAGCTCAAAAGATTTTGGACAGAGATCATTTTGGACTTGAAGATGTCAAAAAAAGAATTATAGAATATCTAGCAGTTCTTAAACTTAGAAGTGATATGAAATCTCCCATACTTTGCTTGTATGGACCTCCTGGAGTTGGAAAAACTTCATTAGGTAAATCTATTGCAAAATCAATTAATAGAGAATATGTAAGAGTGTCTCTTGGAGGATTAAGAGATGAGGCTGAAATTAGAGGACATAGAAAAACATATATAGGTGCAATGCCAGGTAGGATTATTCAAAGTATCAGAAAATCAGGTACTTCAAATCCAGTATTCGTGTTAGATGAAATAGATAAAATCTCCAGTGGATCTCAAGGTGATCCTAGTTCAGCATTATTGGAGTTATTAGATCCAGAACAGAACAATTCTTTTCATGATAACTTCTTGGAAATCGGATATGATCTTTCAAAAGTTATGTTTATAGCCACTGCTAATAACTTATCATCAATGCACCCAGCATTATTAGATAGGATGGAGTTGATAAATGTATCAGGTTATACAACAGAAGAAAAATCCTCAATTGCTTCAAAATTCTTGATTAAAAAACAACTATTAGACCATGGAATGAAGATTAATGATTTTAAAATTAATAATCAAACAATAAAAGATATCATAAGTGGTTATACCAGGGAGTCTGGTGTTAGAAGTTTAGAAAAACAGATTGCAAAATTAATAAGAAATAGAGCTAAAAACATAGTTTCTAAATCTAAACTTAACGATACTTCAGATATTAATTATTTAAAAAATGTTCTTGGTCCTAAAAAATTCTTTAGAGATAAATATGAAAACAATTCAGTGGCAGGAGTTGTTACCGGCTTAGCATGGACTTCTGTTGGTGGTGAAATATTATTTATTGAATCATCAATTTCAGATGGAAAAGGTGATCTTTCTATTACTGGAAACTTAGGTAAAATCATGAAAGAGTCTGCTATAATCGCTCTTGAATATATTAAATCTAACCATAAAATACTTGGAGTTAGCAAAGACCTAGACTACTCAAAATATAATATACATATTCATGTTCCTGAAGGAGCAACTCCAAAAGATGGTCCAAGTGCTGGTATTACTATTTTAACTTCTCTGGTTTCATTATTTACTCAAAAAAGAGTAAAAAAGAACATTGCTATGACTGGTGAGATTACCTTAAGAGGAAAAGTATTACCTGTCGGTGGTATTAAAGAGAAGATTTTAGCCGCTAAAAGAGCTAATATTAAAGAAATTATTCTAAGTTCATATAATAAAAAAGATATTGAAGAAATTAATCAAAAATATCTTAAAGGAGTAAAGTTTATTTATGTTGACTCAATGACTGAAGTTATTGATAACGCCATGACAAACAGGAAAGTTTTAAACCATAAAGTAATTTGATTTGGACCCAGTAATTATTGCTATTGACGGAGAAGCTTCAACAGGAAAAAGCACTCAAGCTAAAAAAATTGCTGAAAAATTTGATTATAATTATCGAGATTCAGGTGCTTATTATAGGGCAATTACACTATATCTTATTCAAAACAATATTAACTCAAATGATAATATTAGTCAAAGTGTTCTAAATCAAATCTCTATTGAGCAGGTATATAAAGACAAAAAACTAAGTATTTATCTTAATGGTAATGATGTAACGCAGAAAATTAGAGGTTTTAAGGTTTCTGTAAATGTCAGTAATTTTGCAAAGAAACCTGAAATAAGAGATTTTGTTTACGAACAATTAAGGAGTTCAGCAAAATCCAATTCACTTGTTATAGATGGGAGAGATATAGGTACAGTAGTTTTTCCAAATGCTACATTTAAATTTTTTCTTCTAGCAGATCCAAAAATAAGGGCAGAAAGACGCCATAAGCAGATTAACGATAAATCAGTTAAATTAGAATCAATTGAAGAAGAAATTATGTTAAGAGATAATACTGATTCAACAAGAAAAATCGCACCTCTTAAAAAAGCTGATGATGCCTTTGAAATAGACGTTACACTTCTTACTATTGAGCAGGTTTTTGAGAAAATACTTTCTAAAATAAAATCTCAATAGATAAAAAACTGAACTTAACTTTGCCAATAACTTAATTAATTATATTTTTGCGCACTATGAGTGAAGAAAATACTGCAAATACTAATTTAGAGGAGACAGAAAAGTCAGTTAAAACTACTCCCTCTAAAGCTAAAAAAAAGGCTGAACCTAAAGATGATTTTTTAACAAACTTCAATTGGCATCAGTATCAAGAAGGAATAGATGAGCTTGATGACAAGCAAATTAAGGAATTTGAAAAACTTGTCGAAAAAAACTTTGTTGACACATCAGATGATAATATAATTGAGGGAGAAGTTATTCATTTAACTGACAAAGACATTATAATTGATATTAATGCTAAATCAGAGGGAGTGATTTCAAAAAATGAGTTTAGATATAACCCTGATCTTAAGATTGGTGATAAAGTTGAAGTTATAGTTGATACTAGAGAAGATAAGTCAGGTCAATTAGTTTTATCTCATAGAAAAGCTAGAGTAATTAAAGCTTGGGATAGAGTTAATGAAGCTCATGACAAAGGAGATATTGTTCAAGGATTTGTTAAGTGCAGAACAAAAGGTGGTATGATTGTAGATGTTTTTGGAATTGAGGCATTCTTGCCAGGATCTCAGATTGATGTTAAACCTATTAGGGATTATGATCAGTATACTAATAAAAACATGGATTTTAAAGTAGTTAAAATCAATCATGAATTTAAGAATGTTGTTGTTTCTCATAAAGCTCTTATTGAAGCAGATATTGAAGAACAGAAAAAGGGTATAATTAGTCAACTTGAAAAAGGTCAGGTTTTAGAAGGTACTGTAAAAAATATGACATCTTATGGTGTGTTTATTGATTTAGGTGGTGTTGATGGTCTTATTCATATAACTGACTTATCATGGAGTAGAATCAATCATCCAAGTGAAATTCTTGAACTTGATCAAACTATCAAAGTGGTTATTTTAGACTTTGACGATGATAAATCAAAGATTCAACTAGGACTTAAACAATTAACTCAACATCCATGGGATAAGCTAGGCGATGATGTTAAAGAAGGATCAAAAGTAACAGGTAAAGTTGTTGTAATAGCTGATTATGGTGCTTTTATTGAAATCGATGAAGGTATTGAAGGTTTAGTTCATGTCTCTGAGATGTCATGGTCAACTCATCTTAGAAGTGCTCAAGACTTTGTAAATGTTGGTGATAACATTGAAGCTATTGTTCTTAATCTTGACAGAGAATCTAGAAAAATGTCTTTAGGTATGAAACAATTATCTGAGGATCCATGGACAGATATTACAAAGAAATTCCCAATAGGTTCAAATCATACAGGTTCTGTTAGAAATTTCACAAACTTTGGAGTCTTCATTGAACTTGAAGAAGGTATTGATGGTTTAATTTATATATCTGACCTTTCTTGGACAAAAAAAATAAAACATCCTTCTGAGTTCCTATCACTTGGTGATAAAATTGAAGTTGTTATACTTGACTTAGATGTAGATGGTAGAAAACTTAGTTTAGGTCACAAACAAACTAAACCAAATCCTTGGGATGTTTATGAAAAAGATTTCGCTTTGGACACTATTCATAAATCTGAAATCTCTGAAGTTATTGATAAAGGAGCTATTATAAACTTCAATGAAGATATATCAGCTTTTTGCCCTACAAGACATTTAGATAAAAAAGATGGCTCTAAATTAGTTGAAGGAGAAATTGCTGAATTCAAAGTAATAGAGTTTAGCAAAGAATTTAAAAGAGTTGTTGTATCTCATATGCAAACTCATAATGATTCATCTCCTGAAGAAATTGTTGAAGAAAAAGTCAAGGAAAAGAAATCCAATAAAAAAGATGAAGAATAAATTTTTAAATCCTCAATTTTTGAGGATTTTTTTTTACACCATACTTAAAATTTAAAATTTATATTTTTGTAATAACTTAAGATCATGCCAAATAAAATCCTCTTAGATTCAAAAAAAATTGAAATAATACTAAGTAGGCTTGTTTATGAATTAATTGAAAACCATAAAAACTTTCATGATACAGTATTACTAGGATTACAGCCAAGAGGTGTTTTTTTAATTGATAAAATTTTAGAAGTCTTTGAAAGAGATCATCCTAATATTAAGATTAAAAGTGGTATTCTGGATTATACTTTTTTCAGAGATGATTTTAGAAGATCTGAGAAAACACTCTCCGCAAGTTCAACAAAAATTGATTTTTCAATTGAAAATAAAAATGTTGTTTTAATCGATGATGTGTTATTTACTGGAAGAAGTATTAAGGCAGCTATGTCATCTATCGATTCTTATGGAAGACCAAAGTCAATTGAACTACTTGTTTTAATAGACAGAAGATTTAAAAGAGAAATTCCTATTGAAGCCAATTACTGTGGTGCTAAAATTGATACTTTCAAAGGCGATAGAGTAAAGGTTTTATGGGGTGAAAAATTAAAAGATAACGTAATATATATTGAGAGTTAAATGAATAAACTAAGTGTTGACCATCTTTTAGGTATTAAGTCTTTAAATGAAAACGACATAAGTTTAATATTTAAGACTGCTTCTCATTTTAAAGAAGTAATAAATAGACCAATAAAAAAGGTTCCAACATTACGTGATATTACCATTGCTAACTTATTTTTTGAAAATAGTACTAGAACCAAAATATCTTTTGAATTAGCAGAAAAAAGATTAGGAGCAGATATAATTAACTTTTCTAGTTCTTCTTCATCTGTTAAAAAAGGTGAATCATTAATTGATACAGTTAATAATATACTAGCTATGAAAGTTGATATGATAGTTTTAAGGCATCCTAATCCAGGATCTTCATTACTACTGTCTCAACATACCAATTCATGTATTATAAATGCAGGGGATGGAGCTCATGAACATCCAACACAAGCTTTATTAGATTCATTTTCATTATATGAAAACTTAAAAGATCTGAAGGGTAAGAATATTTTAATTGTTGGTGATATTATCCATTCTAGAGTTGCATTATCAAATATATATACTCTTAATCTATTAGGAGCAAATGTAAAATTATCTTGTCCTTTAAGTCTTCTCCCTAAAGATATTGAAAAGCTCGATGTATCAATTGAAACGGACGTTGTTAAAGCATTAAAATGGTGTGATGCTGTAAATGTTCTTAGAGTTCAACGTGAGAGAATGCTAAAATCATATTTTCCTGATAATAGAGAGTATTCAATGCTATTTGGTTTAGATGTTAATAAATTAAATAAAATCAAAAAAGACATATTGATTCTTCATCCTGGACCAATTAATAGGGGTGTTGAGATTACTTCCGACGTTGTAGAATCAAATAATTCTCTTATTTTAGACCAAGTAGAGAATGGTGTTGCAATAAGAATGGCCATAATTTATTTGCTTGCATCAAAAATGAATTTTTCAATTAATGAATAATGAAATTATTTAATCACAGAAAATTTTACGATAAGGATTCCCTTAGTATAGATGAAATCGGAGATAATCCTATGAATTTTTTTAAAAAGTGGTTCAAGGATGCAGAGAAATCTGACGAAATAATTGAATCAAATGCTATGACCATTTCTACAAGTGATAATAATGTTCCTTCATCAAGGGTTGTTTTACTTAAGGAGATTAGAGATAGGAGTTTAATTTTCTTTACTAACTATCAAAGTAAAAAAGGTAAGGCTATAAATGAAAATCCAAATATTTGTGCATCCTTTTATTGGGCACCATTAGAAAGACAAGTGATTTTTAAGGGGATTGCCAAAAAAACATCAGAAAAATATTCAGATACATATTTTAAATCTAGACCTTTTACTAGTCAAGTAGGTGCAATAGTTTCAAATCAAAGTCAAATTATTTCTAATTATGATGAGTTGTTAGATAGACATGCTGAATTCTTAGAAAAAAATAAAAACTCAAATCTTGTAAGACCTTCTCATTGGGGGGGAATTGAAATTTTAATTTATGAAATTGAATTTTGGCAAGGAAGAAAAAATAGACTTCATAATAGGGTTGTGTCAAATTTAATTGATGATAAATGGCAACATAATCTTTTGTCTCCTTAGATGAAAAAAATCACCTTTTTAAGACATTCAAAATCTTCCTGGGATTATAATTTAGACGATATTGATAGACCATTAAATAACTCTGGTGTTGTAAAAATTAAAAAAATAGCTGAATTATCAAAAGTTCAGTTTATTAACTCTGATAAAATATTTTCAAGTTCTGCTGCTAGAGCTATTCATACTTCTTTAATTTTAACTAGATGTTTATCTATCAACTCAAATAGGATTAGTATTTGTGAAGACTTATATACTTTTGAATTTAATGAAGTACTTAATTTTGTAAATAAAATTGAAAATAAATATTCAGAAGTTGTTTTGGTTGGTCATAATCCTGCGTATACTGAAATTTCAAATTATTTTTCCGAAAATAAAATTTTAAATTTACCAACTGCAAGATGGTTTTCTATGAAGTTTAATTCTAATTCATGGTCTGATATTTTAAATTTAAAACCAACTTCTTATACTAATAATTTAAAAAGTGGAACCTAGATACATAAATAGAGAGCTAAGTTGGTTAGATTTTAATGCAAGAGTTCTTCAGGAAGCTTCTAATAAAGAGGTCCCAATCCTTGAAAGATTAAGGTTCATAGGAATTTTTTCAAATAATTTAGATGAATTTTTTCAAGTTAGATATGCAACTGTAAAAAGAATTGCTGACACAAAACCAACTTCAAAAAACAGTAAAGATCATATAGCTGCTAAAAATCTTTTAGATCAAATTACTTCTAAGGTTATAAGTCTTCAGTCAAAAAGTTCATTAATTCTTGAGTCAATTGAAAAATCATTAAAAAATGAAAATATAGTTTTTATTAATGAAAATGAGGTGTTAGAGTCTCAAAAAGAATTTTTAAAGGATTATTTTATTAGAAAAATTAGCCCTTCTTTAGTTACTGTAATATTGTCAAACAACAAGCTTCATGATTTCAAAGACAATAAGGCATTTCTAATAACGAACATTAAGCTTATAGATGATAATAATATCTATGCATTGGTAGAAATACCCAGAGATATAAGTAGGTTCATTGTTCTTCCTAAAAAAGGCGATAAACAGTATATTATGCTTATTGATGATATAATTAGATATCATTTAGATATTATCTTTAGTTTTTTTAACTACTCTGATATTGAAGCTAATATGCTTAAAATTACTAGAGATGCAGAGTTTGACATAGATGATATTGATCTATCTAAGAGTTATATTAAAAAAATTCAAGAATACGTTAATAAGAGAAAAATTAGTAACCCAGTTAGGTTAGTTTATGATAAAAATATCTCTGGTTCAACTTTAAGCTATTTAATTAAAAAAATTAAAATTTCTTCTTATGATAGTTTGATACCTGGAGGTAAATATCACCATAGAAGTGATTACATGAATTTTCCAGATTTAGGAAGATCTGATTTGCTATATCCAAAAGAAAAAGCATTAGATATAAATAGTTTAAAAATTGAATCTAATCTTTTAGATCAAATATCTGAAAAGGATTTTTTAATGTATACCCCATATCATTCCTTTTCTTATTTGGTGTCTATCCTTAGGCAGTCTGCAATAGATCCAAGTGTTAAGTCAATTAAAATAACTTTATACAGATTATCAAAAAAATCAAATGTTATAAGCTCTCTCATTAATGCTGCAAAAAATGGTAAAAAAGTATTAGTTCAAATTGAACTTCAAGCTAGATTTGATGAAGAAAACAATATTAAAGTATCCCAACAATTAAAAGCAGCAGGCGTAGATTTAATTTTTGGAGTAAAAGGTTTAAAAGTTCATTCAAAGATATGTTTAATTGAAAGGTTTAAGGGTTATAAAAAAAGATTCTATGGATTTGTTAGTACAGGAAATTTTAATGAATCTACAGCTAAAATATATTCTGATTTCACATTATTTACATCAAATCAAAAAATATTAAAAGAAGTTCATAAAGTTTTTGATTTTCTTAAAGCTAATTATAAAATACATGACTATAAACATCTAATTGTTTCACCTCATCAGACTTCTAAAAAACTTTTTGAACTTATAGATAATGAAATTTCAAATGCTAAGAAAGGATTAAAAGCTAATATCATATTTAAATTAAATAGCTTTACAAGTTATAAGTTTGTTGACAAATTATACGAGGCTAGTAATTCAGGTGTAAAAATAAAATTATTAGTTAGAGGAATATGTTGTTTAATACCAGGTAAAATTGGTCTTAGTGAAAATATTGAGGTTAAAAGTGTTGTAGATAAATATCTTGAACATTCTAGAGTTTATGTTTTTGAAAACGGAGGAAAAACAAAAGTCTATATATCTTCTGCTGATTTAATGACAAGAAATATTGAAAAACGTGTTGAAGTTGCTTGTCCAATTTATCAAGATAATCTTAAACAACAAATTTTAAAAACCCTTTACATTAGTGATAACGATAATGTTAAAACTAGGCTAATTAACCATACCTCTCAAAATGAATTTGTTAATAATTCAAATAAAACTATTAGATCTCAGTTAGATACCTACACTTATTTTAAAAACAATATATTAAATTGAGAAAAATTGCTGCTATTGATATTGGTTCTAATGCTGTAAGAATGCTTATTTCCTATGTTATTTCTTCAGGAGATGAATATGTATTTCAAAAAAACTCATATTTAAGACTACCCATAAGGCTTGGTGAAGATTCTTTCAAAAATGGTGTAATATCAAATGAAAAAATCATTCTACTTACAAATGCAATCTTATCTTTTAAGTATATAATGAAAGTGCATGGAGTAAAAGATTATAAGATTTATGCTACTTCAGCTCTCAGAGAATCAATAAATTCAAAAGAAGTAATATCAATTGTAAAAAAGAATACGGATTTAAATATAGAACTAATTACAGGCATAAAGGAGGCTAAAATAATCTCTAAAGGTAATTCTCATGAGAAAATTGAGTTTAATAAAACCTTTTTATATGTTGATGTTGGTGGAGGAAGCACTGAATTTTCAATTTTAAGAAAAGGTAAGGAAAAGATATCTAGATCATTTAAAATTGGTACTGTTAGACTCCTTAATAATTTAGTTGATGATTCAATGTTTATGGATATAAAAAAATGGTTACAATCTAACATAGATAATGATGATAAGATTAAATTATTTGCAACAGGCGGAAACATAAATAAAATTCAATCAATGACAGGTTCAAAATATGGTAAACCTATTTCTTATCTTTCAATTAAAGATTTATCAAATAATTTAATGGAATTTAATTACCAAGAGAGAATGATGAAGTTTGATTTAAACCCTGATAGAGCTGATGTAATAATTTATGCTTTAAAAATATTTATAACAACTATGGAGTTTGTTAAAGCTAATAAAATTTTTGTACCAAAGTCAGGCTTAGTTGATGGGATGATAAATGAAATATTTTATGAAAATAATGCTAGTAAGTTAGATTCTTAACTTTAATTCAGTAATTAATTTACCAATGTTTTCATTGTCTTTTATTAATAAATCAAGTTTATCTTTACTGTCTAGGTAAGAACTTTTAGTAATCTCATCAGATAATTTAACATCTACTGATATTGAGTAATTATTTAACTCCTTTGATAAGAATGTTTGAATTCTACTTTTGTAACCTTTAACTTCTTTAAAATTCATTTTATTAATTGTAGATATTGTAATGATATTATCATTAATACTCGGATTATTCATATTTAAGAGAGAAAGAATATTATTATTTCCTTTATTTTTTTCTATATCACAGAATTTTTTCCAAACAATTTGAAAATCATTTTCTGTGAAATTATCTGAAGGTAAATTATCTAATTTTTCTTCTTGTATTTCTTCAGTGGAATTTTTAAAACTTAAACTAGCTAGAGATAAAGATGATACTTCTTCAAGTTGAGGTGAATTAAATAATTTTTTATTATTAGATTCAGTATAATCATCAAGTTCTTTTGTTTCCTTCTTTATAAGACTTTTTATGTCTGAAGTTTTAATTAAGGATTTTTTTTTTTAATGCTATCAATTGAAGCTATCCTCATTAAGCAAAGCTCTATATGAATTCTTTTATCATTTATTTTTTGATAATTTATTAAACATTCATTAATTATTTGAATCATTAGAATAAGATCTACATCTAAAAAATTATTAGATTGATCTAAATATTTTGCTTTTAATTCATTGTTTAAGTCAGATATTTTTTCTGAAGTACCTAATTTACTAACTAACATCTCTCTTAAGTGTCTAGATAAACCATTTAAAAAATTGATATCATCAAAACCACGACTGAAAATATCATTGTATTTTGTTAAAATCCCTGGAATATCTTTTTTTAAAATAAAACTTGATAAATCAAAATATGTATCATAATCTAAAACATTTAAATTAGATGTTACATCAGCGATTGTTAAATTAGAATCTGTAAAGCTCACCAACCTGTCAAACATTGAGAGTGAATCTCTAATTGATCCATCAGATTTCTCAGCTATCAATGCCAATGAATTCTCATCAAATTTAATTTTTTTGTCAACACAAATACTAGTTAAAAGTTTGGTGATTGACGAGCTGTCAACTTTCTTAAAATCATAAATTTGACATCTAGATAAAATTGTTGGAATAATTTTATTTTTTTCTGTTGTTGCTAAAATAAATACAACATGTTTTGGAGGTTCTTCTAATGATTTTAAGAATGCATTAAATGCAGCATTAGAAAGCATGTGAACTTCATCTATTATGTAAACTTTATATTTTCCAATTTGAGGAGGTATTCTAATTTGATCAGTAATATTTCTGATATCTTCAACAGAATTATTAGATGCTGCGTCAAGTTCAAAAATATTATACTCAAAGTTCTCCTCTAGATCATTTATCTGTTTAGCAAGAATCCTTGCACATGATGTTTTACCCACACCTCTTGGTCCACAAAATAGAAGAGCTTGTGGTATTTGATCATTTTTTATAGCATTTGAAAGTGTTTTGACTATGGCATCTTGCCCAATCATATCACTAAAATCCTTTGGTCTGTATTCAGATGCTGATGAAATTGAGGATTTATTCATTATTAACAAATATAGAGATTGAGAAAAAATTATTCTCAAATGATATATTTTTTTTAATAAAATTATCAACAAACACTATATTTGTTATGCAAGCTGACTTATCGCTGTTTATTCAGAGGAAAGTCCGGACACCAAAGAGCAATGCAGCGGGTAACACCCGTCATCTATTTATAGATAGGAATAGTGCAACAGAAAGTATGTACAGGTAATGCTGTAGTGGAATCTTGTAAACTCTGCATGGTGAAACGCCAAGTAAATCTACATTTTAAAATTGCTCGTTTTAAGTAGAAGGGTAGGCGGTATGAATGTAATAGTAATATTACATCTAGATAAATGATAAGACTCGACAGAATCCGGCTTATAGGCTTGCTTTT
>Ga0209666_1000068_pt1 | contig 80842 bp, 99 predicted proteins | sample SaaInlV_125m_DNA_FD_184679 | JGI IMG/M metagenome (GOLD analysis project Ga0209666, IMG submission 184679) | Marine microbial communities from expanding oxygen minimum zones in the Saanich Inlet - Saanich Inlet SI037_S3LV_10m_DNA (SPAdes)... | ecosystem: Environmental > Aquatic > Marine >...
TCCATTATTATTCGGTACTTGAATTAATTCTTACAGAATGGGCAGACAATAAGGATTTAATTGATATAGCAAAGTTTCTTAAAGAAAGACTTGACACTCAATAATCGCATGATAAAAGATGCAAAATCTTTGTTTAACTATATAAACACAAACTTTTTATTAAAAAACCATCACAATGCTTGACATATCATGCAAATTAGCCTAGTTTAAAAATATGAAAAAATTTAGATTATCAATAACAGAAGAGATCGGTGGATATATCGAAGTAAATGCGCAGGATTCAACTGACGCAGAAACTCTCGTTCAAGACTTATTGGATGAGTATGGTGCAGATAGATTGTTTTATCCAATACTCGAAGATAAAGAAGAATTAGGGAAATATCATACTCGCCACACTCATGGTGATAGGGGAGTTTTTAGTTGTGAGGAAATAAAATGAAATTACCAACATGATTATACATAAACAAGACGTCACAAACTTAGAAGACATTCTTAAATTCTTACAAGATTATATTCTTAGCGAGGATTTAGCAGAAAAATATACAGAACTTGAATTGGAATGGTTGAAATTATCCGTTTCTCAATTTGAGATGTTTAAAGAAAGAGTTAGAGAGGAGTATTTAAACACATGAAACAACCAATATACGATGGCGCAAACGAAGATGAGTGCGAATATTATGATAATGTAATCATGGAATTACCAACATACGAAGAGTACATAAAAGATATGTCTTTAGAGGATCAAATCAAATTCTATTATGATGTTGACATTGACAACTTTATAGGTGATCCTTGGAAGATTGTCGCAGAAATGGCAGAAGATTGCCCTAATTTTCTTAATAATTTTCGCACAGAATTTGAAGAATATTTAAGAGAAAGAGAATACATAAAATGAAAGTGCAAAAAGTATGGAATATTGAGCCACAAAAAATGTTAGATTATATTCTTCAAGCAGACAAATCAAATGGTTTGCACAAAGAAGGAGATTATACTCCTGCGTTTTATGTTGGAAAAGATTTAGAGTACATTCGTGAAGTTTATGAAGACTACAATGGTCTTGATAGTCTTACCGAAGCAGAGCAAATAGAGAACGGATATTATAGATTGGAGATAGCATGAAAGAATTGAAGGAAAAATTAAATCAAATTATTAATAAACAAATTGAGCTTGCAAATAAATATGGTTCAAATACACTATCTACTTGTGACCATTATAATTGGGATAAAGATATTTGGAATCATAGACATTCTATCGTTGACAAGTTAATTGACTTAGGTTTTAATGTTGATAGTCAAATGAATCATGGAGTATTAGATATAACAATAACTGCAAATTTAGAATTATGAAAGTAACAAGCATAAGATATTTTGAAACTAATAAAGGTTTAGTTGGTTATCAATGTAAAACTGATGTAAATGGCGTCGAAATATGTAACGATGGCGTAGGTGGAGCAACCTATTTAGATGGAGCATTTAAATACACAAAAAATTTCGAGCATTTATCTGAATGGCAACTAGAAGAATTGATTGACAAATATGAAAGACTATAATATTCAATTAGGTTTAACTCACGAAGACATAATGTTATTATTGAGTGGAGAAATTAATACATTTAACTTTGTACCAACAGAAGATACAGATTACAATGATCGTATCTCTGTATCAATTAGGGAAGTAGACGAAGATACTCCATTATCAGAATCCATGAATTTAAGTGTTGACAATGGATAGTTATCAATACAATATAGTTATTGACTTAGATAAGAATGAATTAAATGATTTATTATATGGAGAAATAGAAATAGATAAAGAATATTTATCAATAGAAGAAGATAAATCAATTAAAATTAAAGTTAATTTAAAATACAAAGAGATTGAAGATTGGTCAGATAATAATGTTGACAATGATAAAAAAAATGTTTAAGGTGCAAATATGAATGATACAGAAGAGGTAGTTTACCACAAAGATCAAATGTCTCTTGATTTTAATTGGGAAGAAATTGATAACGAATTAATTAAACGAGAAGCAACTCTTGCAGTTGAATGTGGCGATTTTGATAATTGGGATAATGCTTATGAAACCTTATGGGATACATGGGAAGATTCATCCTTGACAGGCATGAGTTAATACGTTTAATATATCGACATATTAATAAAATACGTTTACAAAAGGGGGAAATATCGACATGAATTACATCACAGAAAAAATTAGTTTTAATGTTCCACAAAATGGTGGATTCCAATATAGATTTTATGAGTGCGCCGATCAAATAGCAGATTTGATAGATATGTATTTTGGTATTCAAATAGAAGATGTGAGTGGAATAACAGATTTAATTGATGATGAAATTAAAATTGCTCAAGATAAGCAAGCACAATATAATAGATTAGATAATATAAATGGGGGAAGCAAATAGAAATAAAATATAATTATTTAAAATTATATAAAGAGTTAAAATAATTTTTAGAAAATTATTTCTTTCATATATAAAAAAAGTGTTGACATACGAACAACGTCTGTCATACTAGGAACATAATTCAATCACAAACAAGGAAAAAAAATGATTATCGCAGAAAAAACCAAGGAACAAGTAGTACAATCTCACGACTTTGAACAAGTCAACTGCACGATAGATGCAGAAGATATGAGATATGTTGCTAGTCTTTTAAGAAACAATTATTCCAACACACAACTTGCAGTTGTACGTGAGATAAGTGCCAATGCACTCGATGCGAATAAAGAAGCAAATTCTACTCGCCCTATCGAGATCAAGTTGCCAACCAAACTTAATCCCACATTTAGTGTGCGCGATTTCGGGGGTGGACTTAGCGAGGAAGATGTTTTTGGTCTTTACTCTAAGTATGGTAAGTCAACCAAACGTGAATCTAACAATTACATTGGCGCGTTCGGTATTGGCAAGTTTGCTCCATTATCTTATGGTGACAACTTTACTTGTGTTTCTTATCATGGTGGAATAAAGAAATCTTACAATGTATTTGTCAATGATGATGACGATACAAAGATTGCAAAGTTGTTTGAAGAACCAAGCAACGAACCAACAGGTTTATCTATTGAAGTTGCAGTTGCAGATAGTGACTTAACTAATTTCAGAGGAATTGTAATGAAGTTCTTTCGTTTCTTTGACGATTCAGAAATGCCAAAGTTTATTGGTTTTGAGGAAAACGAGGCGGTTGTCAAGCCTAAAAATTCCCTTGAGAGCGATAAAGGTAATTGGTTTGTAACTGAAGATGATGGTGGACACAATTATTATTACAATAGTAAAGCTCATATTGTTATGGGTAGAGTTGTATATCCTCTTGATCCCGAAGCGATAAATGTAGACAATTTCATTTCAAATGAAAAATCATGTCGCATTGTTAAGGAAATGATTAAAGAAGGTAATTTCTATCTTCGTATGCCAATCGGTTCTATTAAACTTCACCACTCACGTGAAGCATTAGAATACAATAAGTCAACACAAAAAGCATTGTGTCGAGCATTGTTTGTGGCAAGTGAAGATATTCTTGAAATTGCCAAGCTCAAACTTGCAGATAGCGCCGACTTATTTGAAGCAAAAGTAAATCATGCTAGAATTGTAAATAGTTTGAATCGTTCTTTGCGCAATTTATTTGACAATGCTTTTGAGTGGAATGGTGTAAAAATTAATAATGCTCGATTTAATCGTGATTACGATAGGCATGATGATCTTATTCTTACTCAAATGAGCAAAGAAAAAGATGATGATTCTCGCAATGGTTACAGAGTTAAAAGTCAAAAAGTGTCAAGCATATATTGTCAAGAAGATGGTGTTTTTATGATTCAAAACATTGCTTCTGCTCATGGCAACAATCTACGTGCTAGAACAATTTTCAACGAGAATGAGCATATCAATCAAGTTTATGTCATTTATCCTGTTAACGATGAAGGTTGGGATTACATCAATCAAGAGTGGGATTTTAATTTGATTGCAGATGAACACAAGTTATTCTCTGATAATGTAGAGAAAGAAAAACTTGTTCGCAATAAAGTTAGCAATGGTGCTAGTCGCGCATCAATTCCATTATTCAAAATGAAGCACGATACTAGGCATCTTTATCGCAATGCAGATTATTGGGCAAATTGCAACGATCCAATCAATTCATTGGAAGCAGGTGAGATCGAAGGTTCAGTAGAAGGTAAACTTATATATGTTCCAATCACTCGTTTTACTATTGACCAAGATTTGGTTGAAGGTTGGGATTTAGATAGAGTTGCTTCAACTGCAAAGTTTATTCGTAAGGAAGCTGAAGAAGATTCTGAGTTAAGTAAATTTACCATCATGGGTGTTCGCAAGGGTGATGTAAAGAAACTTGGTGATAATTGGATTTCTTGGCTTGACTTTTTATTAGATCACTACAAGCAAATCATTGAGGACAATATGGCAGATATGACTGATTGCTACATCAGAAACTCTATTAGTAGTGCAGAACATGAAAAAACCACTAAAATTGTAGATATATTAAATGCTCATCATGGCATTTTAACTTGCGACCAAATTGATTGGAGTAAATTTGCAGACGATCATTTGCTTCTTACTACACGTTCGTACAAACGTGTTATGGATTCCGCTAGAATCGACAATCATTACAATAAACTCAAGTTTGTTGCTCATCACGATGCAAAATGGTTGGAAGAAAAATTCAGTTCAGTAAAAGTTGACATTGATAGCGTTGTTTCTAATGCAGAAAAATTTGTATCAAATTACCCTCATCTTTCGATGCTTAATGATGCTTACCATAATTACAACAAACGTCAGCACCACACACATGGTGACATGACAACCAAAATTCAAGATTATATTTCCTTGTGTGATAATCAAAAGGAAGAGGGGGAGTGATTGCTCCCTCTTCCTAATCTTTAAAAAAAAACATTGACAATACATAGAAAAAATTCTATACTACTATTATAATAATTAAAACAGGAGAACATAAAATGAGCAACATACCATATATTCTAAGCGAAAATTCACTTACCATCTTTCTTGATGGTAAACCTCACACACTTCGTAAAGATCATGCGAACTTTCATCTTGCTAGAAAAGCGATTCTCAATGGGGAAACTGATAAACTTGGTGATCTTGTTGATATTCAACGTGCGGTTGAAGATTTCGTTCAAGGCGACATTGAAGTCAAAGATGAAGTTATTTATTACAAAGGTCATCGTTTGCATGGTGTTGTGGTAGACAAATTGCTTGAAATGCTTCGTGCAGGTTTAAAAGATTCTGCACCAATCACTAATTTTATTGCACGATTGCAAGCCAATCCAAGTGCTAATAGTGTTGCAGAATTGTACACATTCTTGGGGTACAAAAATTTACCAACAACTGCTGAGGGTAAATGCCTTGGTTATAAAGGTGTTCGAGGTGATTATTGGAGTTCAACAGGTAATGCAGATACCATTGTTGTCCAAGGCGAAACCAATGAACATTATCAAATTCTCAATGAGGTTGATGCAACTATCGAAGTTGCACGTCGTTGTGTGGATGATAACAAAGACAATCATTGTTCTTTCGGTCTTCATGTTGGTAGTTATGATTATGCCAATGATTGGGCGGGAGAAAATGGCAGATTACTTGTTGTAGAGTTTGATCCTGCTGATGCAGTTTCAGTTCCAACTGATTGTGGTTTTCAAAAACTTCGCGTTTCTAAGTATAAGGTGATATCTGATATTACTGACACTAGAAAAGAGTTAAATAGACCTGTCTACGAGGCTAATAAGCCTATTTACGGATCAGATACAGATGATGAATTTGTCGATGATGAAGATTATGATGATTCTGACGATGATTTTGTCGATCAAGATGATTGGAATGACGATCCCGAAGATTCAGAATCTGAAGATAATTGGGTCAAAGTTGATGAAAATGTATTGGATGAAGACGATGAAGAATTAGATACTTATGATCTTGTAAAACTTTCTGTTGAAAAATACATAAGAAAGAAACATGATAAAGATGTGAACCCAACAATCAAAAACATTGCGGATTTAAGAATTTGTAAAGAAAATAGTTTTGGAGTTAAAAGAGTTGTAGAGCTTGTTGGTGAAATTTATGGAGTTAGATTGGATAATAGATATGCTTCTAATCTTCTTCCGTTAGGGGCAAAACAAGTTGTGTCTAATGACGTACCTTTTTAATTATGTTAAAAAATAAAAATAAAAATAAAAATATTGCAAAAGATTCAAAAGATAGCAATAATGATTATAAACAAATTTTTGCTAATCCGATGAAAACATATTCAGATAAAGAAGTAAAAGCAATAAATGTTTACCTCAAAAATCTACAAAAGAAAAAGAGGAATTAGTTGACTTTTTCTCCTATGGGTATTGTGGCGAGGGTTTCTCATTCTTCCTTTGGTTAATTTCATCACCCGATTCGTAACCACATAAAAGCGAATCGCTCTTTATAATTTCAAGCAACCCTTGAAAATCGCGTTCCACACAACAAAACGATAGTTTCAAATAGTTTTTACTTTATTCTTGCTTCTATTATCATTATCCATTAGTATATATAACATAATACAATATATATAGAGAGAGAATATAAGAGATAATATAACAAATCACACAAGAAATAATAATTTATATTGAAATTTACTATAATAATAATATTATGAATGTAGAGTACGCGAATTAATTATCTCCAAATAAAATGCAAATTAAAATATTAGAAAAAATAAAAAATATAGTTAAGCCTAAAATAAAGCAAAATAAAAAAAATAATTACAAACAAAATTTAGTTGAATATGAACGAAATAAATATGGTTTTATTTCAGTTAAAAATAAACAAAAATAAAAAATTATAATTAAAAATAAAATAAATAACAATAAAATATAATAATTTACAAAAATAAAATATTGAATTAAATTCGGGCGAAATAATTGAAATAAAAAAAAGAGTAAATAATATGAACGCGGGAGAGCAAAGTGTTGAGTTTATCGAAAAACAAATGGACAAAAATTTTAGTCAAATAACGTCCGAAATGATTGTTGAAGATATGTATTGGATAGAAACAGAAATTGGCGCTCGTTGTGTTGCCAAAATGTATAACTTAGATAAAAAGAAAAAAAAATTAAATAATTTATTTGTTTTATTTCCGCCTTTTATCCCTATCGACTAACCTCTCGTAGTGCTTATATCGCTCGTCACTCATATTTGTTAATAAGTACCAAGCATACTCTTTAATTCTTGCATACCTTTTTTCGGGGCATCCTGTTGTCCAATAAAAAGCATTGGAAGACAATAAATCTCTAATAATATAATTATGTATTTCCCTATTCATCCCAATATATTGTACACTATTAAAATAATAACGCCGAAAATAAAATGTAATAAATTTTAAATAAATATAATAAAATAATTTTAATTGACATGATTACTTGTTTCCGCTAAGATAGTGAAATAATCAAATCAACAGGAGGAAAAATATGAGTACCGCAAAGGAAATAAACAATAGACTAGATGAGTTGCTAAATCTTCGCGCTGAAATAAAGCGCATAAACAATGATCTTGAGGATGGGCAAGTTCTAAATAATGTTGAAGATGGAACTAAGACAAATAAAGAAGGAGTTATAAAGATTGCCGAGGCAATGATAGATCAAATTAAAAATGATTTAAATAAAATAACAAATAATGGTAAGAATGTAACAGGGTTATATAATAACGAGTATTATGTAAATGATATGATACAAGACAAAATAATTGTAGAAAATAATTTATTAAATTAATTAAATTATAATTTTATATTTGACAAATAATATTTTATACATTAGATATATTAACATGATAGTAAAAGTAATAGAAAATCCCAATATAAAAGGTTGGTTTCAAATATTCCAACTTGATATGTTAATTGATGAAATAAGAAGTCAGTCGTTGGCAATGAGGAAAGCCCAACGTATTGCAAGAAAAAATGGTTGCAGTAATTTTTCGCTTGAAAAAGATGGACGAGAGAAATTAATTAATGCAAATACCTTGACATCAACACTTGACTCCATATAGTAGGTAGTATGAAAGAAATTAAAAATATAGCTAAACAACTCAACATCAACAATGCAGGTCTATTCGATTCAAAAGAAGAAATGTATGATAAATTAACTTCAAAAGAAATTACTTTAATTAATTTAGTTAAAGCTGAAGAGTTTGTAGAAGATTTATATCGCTCGACCACTTCTGAAACTAACGCTAAGTTGTTTCCGCCCGAACAATCTTTCTTTAAATTGAAAGAAATTCTAAGAGAATGCAGGTTATTGCAAAAAGGGGGTTGACATTACTTCTTAGCTCAACTATGGTAGTCTTATATTAATCACCAATCACAACAAAAGGAAAATTATGAATATCGCAAAATGTGCTCAAGCAACCGCAATTATGAACAACGTCCGCAATGGAAACTATGTAAGGGGTATGAAGTTTGCAAACTTTGGATCAGTAACAGAAGATAGTTTAATAGCTCAACAAAAAGAAGCGGACAGAAGATTGCGCGAAATACAAGCATTGCGAGCAAAACAAAAAGTTGCTAAATTTGTATGAAATATTTTATTTTATTTTTAGCTTCGTTTGTTTCTAGTTATGGAAATAAATTTATGCAACATCTTATTAATCCTTGGTATACAACCCAAGATTTAGATGAAAAAAGAGAAATTGGTAATAAAATTATTAACTTAATGCATAAACATAATTATGGCAAAATCGGCAGGGATGGAATTAGATATAATGATGGAGGATGGTCGAAGGCGATCACCCTCAACCTTAGACAATTCGACAAAATAAATAAACCATTTAATCTAAAACTAAAAACAATAGATGGCAGAGTATACAATACGAAAGATCATTTAGGTAAAATAGTTTTTATTGATTTTTTTGCCACTTTCTGCAGTCCATGCAAAATAAACACAAATAATCTTATTAAAATAAAAGATAAATACGAAGACGAAGTATCTGTGTTGATAATATCAACAGATAGAAATAAAAATAATATAATTCAATATCAATCTCAATTAAAACATAAATTTGCAACCCATTTCGACTCAAAAGGTAGAAATAATAAATATAGTAAAGAATGGGGGGCAACTCTTGGAACTATATATATTATAAATAAAGATGGAACATTGCATGATATACATGGACACAAAAATATTTTTCATAAAGTTGAAAAACTTATACTATAATATATAATATATAATATATAAAATGAAATGTAAATAATACTTGACAAATAACCAAATAAATAGTATTATATATACATAATCAAAATTGAGAACCAAACTCAAGTAAATAAAATAAATTGATCTTTTACATTTTAATTTGAGCCTAGTCTAATCTCGCAAGAGAAGGGAATCATCGTTTAAATGCCTAAGCTAGACTCAATTCATTTTAATTCCTACAAGTAGCTAACATTAATCTTAGCGGACAAATAAAACTATTTGTAGGAAAACTTTGGAAGGGCTTATAATCCTTCCTGTGGGTGACTGAAATAACCTGTTGTGAGCGGGTTAAGGTATACGATTCTCTGTGGTGGAGTACCGATGGGCAAATGTCTGAGGTAGGATTTTCCCAATCCAATTGTAGTACGAGTAGGCACATAATGAACTAATGTTCACACCGAAAGTTGGGAGTATGTAGTAATCTCCCCCCACATCTATTTCTCCTATCCCACCCCTCGCCCGTTCTCAGTTACTCCTTTTGTGCTGAGAGCGGGCTTTTTATTTGACACGGTAGGGAAACTAGACTAGTATACCATCATGAATACATTATTAAAGATATTATCGAAAGACCAATTTGGTTTTGTTACTAAAAACGACCTTGATATTCTTGAGGAGGAAATGCCTAATTTACCATTACTACTTCGTTTTGGGTGCGGACGCAAAGTTATTCAGTCGTATCAAGTTCGTGCAGCTGTTGAAAGCACTGAGCGAGACGGCGATTATCTTCGTGATGTTTCTATCGCTAGCCAAACTATAGATGAGATGGCCAAGTCTCCCTTTATACCTTTTGCTGTTAAACAAGCAATTGAGAATATGAGGTCTTGGTAATAGAATTTTCACACACGGGATCATTATGAACCCTTAACACAATAACTATATGGAGATTATAATATGTTTATCAATATACCTAGGACTCAAATTACTTTTAGATTATGATTCTAATTAAATTTATAAAAAAAATATTTTATTATTCTTTATCTTTGTTTCTATTATTTTATGCTAGCTTATTAGCTAAAGAATGGTTAATACCATGGTATCTAAATGCATATGATAAAGAAGCCTCCTGGGAAAATATGTATGAAGATAATAATAACTTACTTCCCAACCCTGTATATAATAAATAACAGTATATAGAAATATACAATAGAGTATAATACAAATAAAAACAATTCAAATAAAATAATAAATAAACTAAATAAATTTAAAATATATTTATAATGTAGTATCATAATGTCATATACTAGGCCCCCTAAGTCCTTAAGTATCAAGCACTTACGGCGGGCCGCCGCCATGCTATCTAAGTGTTTGGTATTCAGGCATTTAGGCGATAAAAATTATTTAACTTTTTTCTTGCTATAACTAACAAACCGCCTTATTGTAGTTATATGATTAAGAGAAACCAACACGACCCACGATACATCATCAAGAAGAATCGTCCCGTATATGTTTACAAGAATCTACACAAAGATTGTTGGAGCATCAAGCAACATGGTTTAGTTAAGGCTCATATTCCCAGGGGAGAAAGTATTGGGCTTTGGGATTGCTATTTTCATGTTGACATCAAGGGTAGAGAAAAGGTTCTTCGTGAGAAGCGTAAGAATGTTCATGCTTTTGTTAAGGGTTATCTTCAGGATGCTGAGAACGTTAACATAGATAAGCCCGCCACAGAGGTAACCTATAACCCATATAAGTATGAAACTTTTGTTGACAAGAACACCGAGAAGTTTGTATACTATGCAGATGAAGTTTTATTATCACACAACCAAGTAACCGCCTATATACCATGAGAATAGAAGAAAGAATGATAGATTATGCCCAAAAGTGGTATAAAGTGAACGACTTAGAGACAGAGAAAAAGAACGGATCCGATCTTTATCTTCGTGTCAATGACAATGTATTTACTGAAGTCTCACACTGTGACATCAGACAAAAAGCCATTTTATGGTTGCAATCAGAACTAGAAGGAGTAATGTATAGTTAAATGAAAGAAGAATTAAAAGCAATTAGATGTGCCATTGACGGAGTCGCTGACGAGATTTTAGAAGATCGTAGACATGCAAACATGGGAGACCTCGTCAAGGCAATGGAGAATATCAGCAGTACTCTCTGCACTATCAGCTATGACTTAAAAGATTTAGTTGAAGCAAAAAAGTTTCAGAATGAATTAACGACAGCCTTAAGATAGTTTTGTAAGTCGCTCACTCTTAACCACTTAGGGTGAGCGGCGGCAATTTGCCTTAAGTGCTTAGTGTACAAAGACTTATGGAAGTAAAATTAATTAGCTTTTTTCTTGTGTTATTTTGGAAACGGGTTTAGTATTATATTATGAATACGATTGATATAACTCCTACATGGTCAGCGCTCGTTCCTATTATGATCGAGGTGTTGAAAAACCCAAAAGCTAACAAAACAGCAAAAGCGGAAGTAACACAAGAATTACTTCGCCTCGCAAAGATCGTAGACGACCAAAACAAAAAAGTCGTCAAATGATTTGACACCAACCCGTAATTAGTATAGTTTAGTATTATGACACAAGACAAGATATTACAAACCATTCGTCAAATTTGCGAAGGCAACATGAGGTATGCCGATGCCATGGATCGAGTCAATCTCGAACGCGGCAAAGAACTTGGCGTAGATGGATTCACTGTTCAATCGGCTGAAGAAGCTCTTGCGGATCTCATTTGCTCTCTACAAGACTTTGAACACGAACTATGTATCAATGGCTCAATGGAGGGGGCATCATTATGATAGTATTAGATACACCAACACAAATCGAGGCATTTAGACTTCGTACATTACTCAAAGGCTTAAAACTTGAAACCATGGGCATGAAGATGTCGAGAGGTGCAAGTTGTTATCAAATTGTCAAAGAAGATTTTGGCTTCAAAGGTAACAAGCAAAAAGTCTACGAACAATTCAAAGAATTATTAAAAAAGGAGAAATTAGCATGACACAAGCACAAGTAGAATCACGAGTAGAATCTTGGAATTGGAACATGAACATATTTGAAATTTATGATGAACTTAGAGATAATCACACCTCACAACAACAAGAACAATTACTCACACATGCTTACAAATTTTTTAATAAAGATTCTAACATTTTAGAGCTTGCAAACCACTTCGGAATATATAGTATAGAAGAATGAAAAACAATTATATAGAAGCAACCTGCATCGGCAGACCACTAGACTTACCAACTTGGGACGAACCAAGCGAGCTTTGGGAACTTTTCTTTGAAGAATCTCCAACCCCTTATCATCCTTATGAGGATAGAGATATTATTTCCGTAAGTTTTGAATCGGCACAAGAGGTGACTAATGCTTACAATTATTACAACCAAAACCCATCCAAAGGAGGTGCATATGAAGAGTCTATTGAAGAAAATTTATCATTGGTTTAATCCGATATACAAAATTGTTTATAAAACAATGGACGGGCGAATAGAAATGTACACTATAGAACAACCTCGCCACCGCCACGAATTTGGCAATATGAAAGAAGGGAAATCCGTGGTGGGTTTTCGATCATTTTGCATCAATCGTGATGCCGTACGTTCATTTCGTTACGATAGAATCGTCTCACTTAACAAAATTTAATATGAAACAAAAAACGGAACAATTAACCCTTCCTGAAATAGTCCGCAGATTAGGACATATGCTCGCTCAAAGAGAGCGACGTGGAGATAGCTCACAAGATTATCTTGAAAGAAAAAAGATGCACGATAATTTATTGAGAAAGCTTTATAAGAGCTCCTAAGTCATTGATGGTTAAGCACTTAGGTGCTTGGCCCGCCGCGCGCTCTAAGTGTTTGATATTCAGTGGTTTAGGTAAGTAAAATTAATTCTTTTTTTTCTTGTGTTATTTTGTTTTTTGGATTACTATATATATATGAAAGCAAGAGAATTAAAAGTAAGAAAACCAATCCTTTTTACCAAATCGCGTCCACACAAGGTGAGCGTCAAAACAATCCACAGAAAACTCAAACACAAGGAGGCATTAGCATGAACATCAATCCCGAATTTAATTCCAAAGAAACCCCGTCTGCCGTTGGAGCAATGCAAACATCTATGCAATGGTTATGGGAGAATTTTGTCGAGCCTCGTAAGCATGAACTTGATGGCGATGATACCGATATGCTTGCAATGGTTGGTTCAGTTTTGCTAGACATCGCAAGCGATGCCGAAGCATACCATGAAGTTCAAGGGGAAAAATTTATCGAAAGTCCATATTCTCGCAATTAACTCTTGACAAAAACAATCACTACTATATTATAGACATTATGAATAACGAAGAAAATACCACTATCGCTCCTCGCAAATCCGTTAACCTTAACATCTGCGGAGGTAATCACTCACTTGTACCACTTGAAGAAATCGCTAATGTGCCAACTCCGCCCGTAGAGTATCGCCAAAAAGAAAATGCTAATGGCGAGCGCACAGTTTCTTATCAACCAATCGCTCACCATGAATTGGTGAATCGTACCAAGGGATTCCTTGCGGGTAATGGTTTCACCATTCAAGATGAAGTTCACTCGCTCGCTCGCAACAACAACCATTATTTTGGATTGTTCTCTGTTGAGCATCCTAATCGTGAAGCTACTGATCGTGGAACTGTTGTGGGTATTCGCAACTCTCACGACAAAACTTTTCCTGCGGGATTGTGTGCGGGTGATGCCCCATTCGTTTGCGACAATCTTATTTTTACAAACACGATCAAACTTGCGCGTCGTCACACTCGCAACATTTTGAACGATTTAGATTTTACTATCAACCGCGCTCTTGGTAAGTTGTTTGGCTTTTGGCATGGTCAAGATGCTCGCATCGAAGCATACAAAAATCGCTCTATCGGGAATGTATATGCTAACGATTTGATTGTCAAAGCTGCGCAGGTAGGAGCGCTTCCCAAATCAAAAATCATTGATGTTGTCAATCAATGGGAATCTTCCGATCATCCCGAATTTCATTCTCGTGATGTGAACTCTCTTTATAATGCTTTCACCGAAGTATATAAAGGTAACTTAACTCAACTTCCAAATCGTTCGGAGGCTTTACATTCGGTGCTAGATGGTTATGTCGATTTTAATATCGACTCTCACGTTGACAATGTTTTAGATATGGAGGTAGTCGAAGGCGAATTGGTAGAGGTGTAAATAACCTCATTTGTGTAGCTAACCCCACCCTTTCGGGTGGGGTTTTTTTTGGCTTGGATTGTTGTTTCACAAGTGATTGATTATCAAGCACTTAGAGGGCGCCGCCGTCACGCGACTTAACTGCTTGGCGGATAACGACTTACGAAAGCGAAATTAATTCACTTTTTCCTTGTGTTTATTTAGCCTACGCCTTATTGTTTATGTATAAAGATTATTAAACCTAAACAATCACAATCACAATCACACATTATGAAAGTTAAAGCGAGTAACAAACCAAAACTCAACTCTAAATCAGCTTCTGTTATAAAATTACAAAACTTAAGGAGTAAATTTGCTCAAAAACTTACAGAGGATGAATCTCTAATTATTTCCCTACAATTCGACGCAGAGTTCAAGAGGGATAATTTCGAGCATAAAGTGGTCGCTCTTACTGCTGATGATCTACCTTTAATTAATTACATGAGGTCTGAAAAAATTAACAACAACAACAGAAGTAAAGATGTTGATAATGTCAAAAGGTTATTTCGTTGCCTCAAGGGAGAGGCATGGCATTACGAAACGGACGATATTAAAATTTGCTCCAATGGTTACCTATTAAATGGTCAGCACACATTGGAAGCTATATCTCAATATTTTAATGATGCTAGCACGTCGGAGGGAACAGAAGTTCTTTTAGGTTTCAAGTTGGGTGTTAGCGCGGGGGCGATGCCTTATTTCGACACCCAAAAGAAAAGAAGTCCCGAGCAAAACCTTAAAATTAAGGGTGTTGCTCTCAACCCAATACAAAAGCAAATTGTTTTAGCTGAGGGCAGATATTCTATACTTGGCAACCCCTTTCCTCAAAGAGGTCAAATTAACTACTTTGAATATGAAAATGTAATTAAAGCCAATCAAGGTATACTAGATAGAGTTTTTGATGCGATAAGTTTATCGACAGATTTTCCATGCAAAGCTATTGGCTACGCCTTATTCTTATTAGCTAAAAAAAACGAAGAGCTTGCTCAAGAGATAATGGACGATATTAGAGAACAACACTCTGAAGCGTTAAAAGACGGATCGATAAAATCTAGGTATAAAGTAAATTTAGGTCAAGAACATAGCTTGGTAGAACTCTTTCGAGAAGAAAAGCATCTCAAAATGTCCCATATGACAAGTAAGACATCTAGAGATTGTTATCGACAAGAAGAGTTCTTTCCTATTGCGGTGAATTGGTTGCTTGAAAACTACAAAATTGACAGAAAGACGTTTTCCCTATGAGTTGTTACATTAAACAAGCGATCACTTATTCAAAAGCGCTAGCGTACTACATTGGCAACACTAGGCGATGTGCGGAAATTGAGAGGGGTGACCCTAAAAACCAACTAATCTCTAATTTTGAAAAAGAACATGGTAAAATATTTTGGAAGCTTGTGTTAGTAATCTCCGAAAATGAAACTCATCCCGAATTCGGGGAGTCTTTTTTAATCAATTGTTTCAAGCAAAAATTAAATCAACTTACTTTACTCAATAAAAACATACCAAATATTATGGCTCTTACTTATGATAAAAAATCAGAGTCTATTATTGACAAATTTTCTAGATTGATTGTTTAGGTTTAAACTGCGTAAGTTGCTGGTCTTCAGTGACTTACGTCAGTCTGCCGCCGCGCCGCTTAACTGCTTGATAAGCAACAACTTACGAAAGTAAATTTAATTCACTTTTTTCTTGTGTTCGGTTGGGTTTGGTAGTACTTTATACTTATGAAAAGAATAATTAAAATCTTAATGGAGCGTGACGGGTTTTCTCATGAAGACGCTGAATTGCAAGTAAGCGCTTTTTTCTCTGAAATGGCTCTCCACTTAAATCAAGGCGGTGACCCTTTCGAGTGGGAAACTTTATTTGTTGACGAGTTCGGTTTAGAGCCTGACTTTTTTGAAGATTTAGTGTTTGCATTACTTTAAAAATTAGTTTACTTTATTATTATGATTAACCTACTATCCAATCCAAGCAAGATGCCTTGCTATTCGTTCAACATTCCTGCTTTCAAGTATTGCCCTGCCGCGCAGCTATTAGCAAAGATTAAAGAAGCGGGCAAAAAGTTTATTTGTGATTCTTGCTATGCTTGCAAAGGTTTTTATATGTTTTCCAATGTAAAGGCTAGCTTGCAAGGTAAAGCGGATCTTATCACAAAATCTTTACATCAAGACAACGGGCAAACCTTTATTGACGCAATGTGCAAGCAAATTCGCGCAAAGTATTTTGACAAGCACGGCAACAAGAAAAAGCTTAAAAAGACCAACACCGATTTATTTCGCGTTCATGATTCGGGCGACCTCTTTTCCCCTAAGTATATTGCCGCGTGGGTTAAGATTTGCGAGCAATTCCCAACTATTAAATTTTGGTTTCCAACTAGGGAATGGAAGCGTGACTCTCAACTTCCACACTTGCAAAAGTTAGCTAGTCTCAAAAACGTTTGCATTAAGCCAAGCGCTATTTATGTTGACGAGACAGCCCCTCAAGTGGACGGACTTGACGCGGGAACTTCAGTTTATACTAGCAAAGAGAAAGCCGAGCAAGACGGACATTTTGTTTGCCCCGCAACTTATGTAAAGGGCGAGGACGGCAAGATTCTTGCAACTTGTCAAGCCCATAATTGCAATCTTTGTTTCATTAAGGGTTGCAAGAAAGGTATTGCATATTTAGCTCATTAAACTATACTTAAAACCATGAAGACAGAAAATTACCAACTATTATTCGAGAGCGGGGATACTTATTACGATTCAGCCTATGGAGTTGATATTGACCAAGACCGAGCAATTCAGGAGTTGAAAGCTCACGGGGTTGATTTAGAAAAAGAATTGCAAAATTTTTATGATGATTTAGGCGACAAAGAAGGGTACGCAGCGCAAGACGTCTTAGAGTGGTTAGGGTACTGACATAAGTACCTAACCACCAAGCACTTAGAGAGCGCGGCGGCGGCGGTGCCTAACTGCTTGATATTCAACGATTTAAAGAATTAAAATTAATTCACTTTTTTCTTGTGTTTATTTGGTGTCGGGGTTATGTTGTTAGTATGAATCATTCAGAAAGCGGAACACGAAAAGTATTAAAACAACTGCGCAAATGCGCAGAAATTACCGAGATCAAACAAACCGCCAAAGGGCACATGGTTCTCGCTGATAACGGAGCGCAAATTCTTGTTCATTTAAGCGCTCGTGCTTTTCACCCATTACGTCGTTGGCTCAAAGCTAACACTTCACTAAAATCATTAAAATTCTAATTATGACAGCAAAAGAACTAATCGAACTTATCAATTCAACCCAGGACGGAGAGATTTGGCTCTACAGTAGTAAACTTAGAGACCATCTTGCCACAGTCGAGCAAGCATTGGAGGAGGATTTAATCCACTTCATCCGCGCTGACGTAGGGAACAGCACCACAGAATTCATTCGTGTTTCTATTTGACACAGAGCAAAAATTAAACTACTTTATACTTATGACAATTAAAGACAACGGAAAAGAATTCTACTTCGAGCGCTTACCTAATGGCTTGCTCAGAACTTATGACTATGAATCAAAGTGGGATATTACATTCCAACGAGTTGACGGAGTATGGGAAGGACACCATCGAGGCGACTATATCGGCTACAAAGGCTTACTCAACAAACTCAACTTATTACAACAACAAGTAGATGCAGAAAGAGCATTAGCAAAAGATTTAGCCGAAGTAGCTTGACAAACAAAACAAACTAATTTAGTTTATTATTATATGAAAACATTCGATGATTTAAAATTCACACACCATAAAGATATTCAAAGATGGACTGCATCGCTTGAGCTTGACAACGGATATTTATTTTCTGTTATTGCGGGCGACAAAGAAGACGATTGGTCTTTACCTTATGGTACTTATCAGAATGAAACTTTTGAAGTTGCAGTATTTGGTACTCAATTTGACGACAACGGAGACAGAAAGAAAGTTCCTCTTTCTTTACATGATGATGTGCTAGGATGGCAAAAGCCTATTGACATTTCTAAACTCATGAGGCAATTTCAACTTGACGGAAAAGCTCACGAAGATTTGCTTATAGCAATTCGAGTAGACTTCAATGAAAAACTTGTTTCGCATCACGATGACAAACCTTTAGTCATTTAATTTGACAAACCTTAAAAACTACATTACCTTATTATTATGACATTAACACAAGAACAAAGAATATCGGTTATCAAACACGCGCACGAAAATTCTCGTAAAGTTTCTCCGACTCAATCAGTCGAGGATTTTATTGCAGACATCAAGTCAGAGCAAGTTTTGGGCGAGCATGGTTTAGTAGATGCTCAAGTCCACGACGTGGAGGATGAGATGTCTTTATTCGCTTATAATCCTTGCGCTGAAGATATTGACGAGGAAGAAGATGGCTTTGGAATTAGCGATGAAATGAAAGGGCTTTACTCATGAGTTTATTTGCAATCGCTATACTTGCATTAGTTTTATACTTGACAATTCAAGATTAAAACTATAAACAGCGAAATACCAAATACCCAAATATTTTGTTTGTCGAAGGTGTGATATGCAGTAGTTACTAAAACCCCCGCCCTAAGTCTTTGATTATCAAGCACTTAGGCGGGCGGCTGCCGAAGCACCTAAGTGCTTCAGTATCAACGACTTATTAAAAGTCGTATTGGTCGTGATAGCCGTAGTCGATGTCCTCGTAATGGTCTTCCCATACGGGGGAATCTTCAGCCTCGTACATTTCAGCGAGAAGAGGTTGCTCCTCAAGGTAGCGCTCTTCCGCAAGGGCTTGGTTTGCTCGAGCAATATCTCTATTGATCTCCTGCATTTGGTGGGCTTGCTGGTTTGCAAGGGCGGCGTGATCGTTGCGGTCGAAGTGTGAGTATTTACTAATCATATATAAACAACATAAAGGGAGTGGCAACGGATAGCAAGAAAAAAAGCGATTTATTTTTATTTTTTAAATCCTTGGTTATCAAGCACTTAGAGCTCGCGGCGGCGGGCCGATATAACTCTTTGATTATCAACATTTTACACAAGATAAAAAAACTAAAGATTTTTCTTGCTTTATTATACAGAACATGGCATATTAAAGTATGAAAAGAAAAAAACTAAAAATTATTAAAATTAAACACGCTAAATCGTATAACAAATTTATGATTGTTAAAATGCCTAAATTCTCACTTCTTAAATCTGCTTAATTATGAATTGCAAAAGAGTACCATACCCAGAACTAGACTGCTCCCTTAAAATGAGTAAAGTGGAGGGGCTGCTTCAATTCCTTAAAGGTCAGACTATGATGGGTTGGAGAGGAAGCGAGACAGAAAAAGAAGCAATTTGCGAAGCTCTTGACAACTTACGAGAAGCTCAAGATGAATATCAAAAAGTCTTGACATTACTTAGAAAAACCAACAAAATAGAATTATGACGGATACAACATATAATGGATGGAAAAACTGGGCAACCTGGAACGTAGCGCTATGGCTAGGTAATGATGAGGGTCTTTATAAGATAGCTCGAAGATGTGTGAGGTATGCTGACCTCGTGGATAGGTTAGAAGAAGCTGAAGCATTCAGGACTCCTGACGGGGCGAGCTACAATGACCCCGACCTTGATACCTACGCACTTGATGAGTTGTTAATGGACGAATTCTGATAACCTAACCCGCTGACTATCAAGCACTTACGAAGCGGGCTGCCGAGCCCTCTAAGTGCTTGATTATTAGTGACTTAGGAGGTTGTTATTTATTTTTGAATTCGTTAATGATTTGGTTAAAAGTCCAAACGTTGTTTCCAACGTCCAAGAATAGTTCTGCGCCTTCGAGTGGTTCAAAGCCTAGGCGGTCAATGATGCCTAGCTCTTCCGTCATGAATTTTTCGAGTTCTTCTGTCATGTTTTTATTCTCCTAAATTAAAGGGTTTATGTCAAATTAAATCGTAATATTTTGGTGAACAATTTACTGAATGAGAAACTGAATCAATTCCCTCATCCATGTTTTTTTTCAAATATGCTTTGATTTTGTTTGCAATTTCGAGGTCAATTTTTTCAAGCTTTTTTCCGTCTTCGTCAAATATGTCCATATTTTCCAAAGTGTCGAAATATGCTATCAGGTGAGTCTCTGAGACTTGGTCGCCATAGAGCGAGTCGATTTCGTCTGTCCATGTCGTGCCTTCAATTTCACAAGTTAAATTTTCAATTTCCACATAGGCAGAAAAAGTTTCTTCGTTAATTTCGTCAAAGTTTAATTCTAGTTTTTTATTTTCTGTCATACCTTACTATCTTCTATTTTTTAACTAAAGTCAAACATATAGCCGATTATTTTACATAAAGTTATTCACAATTATCTTGGCTAGAGTTGGCACGATTCCTGTACAAGGCTTTCATAAGTCGTTGATTATCAAGCTGTTACGAGAGCCGCAGCGCGTTCCCTAAGTGCTTGACTATAAGGAACTTACAACGCTATCTTTGAGTCATAGCCTCTAGCTCTCGGATCTTAAAGTCAAGCTGAATTTGCATGGCTTGCAAGCGATTGACTGATTCGGTTTTATTTAGACGTTTTGCTTTTATCCTTTGGATATTGATATCCATGATTTGCTTATTTAAGAATTTGATTTGTTCTACTATATTCATTTTCTTGACACGTCTTGGAAAAGGTCGATTTGATCGCTAGTCATATCTCTATACATAAGATAGAAAACAACTAACCAATTTGAGAACATAAGTATTTCAAGTATTGTATTCATGATTATAGATTAAGGAAGTAGTAAACAAAAGACAAGCATATTATTGTAAGCATATTATTTTTCTTTTATTTGGTTTACGATTTGCAAGTGTGGATTCTCGCGTTTGATTGCCCTTGCTTTTTCTAAGGCTTTTGCTATATTCTTTTGATTGTCTACTAGCTCGCCCCAAAGACGAATATCTAACCAATTTGAGAAGTTTACGTTTTTTGTGATTGTTATCATTATTGCCTCCTTATCTTGTGAAGTATTCTTTTACTTGTCCATTGTTAGCTTTAACCAAGTCAGAGAGGTAAACCTCTTCTGATTCGTTGTGATGCTTTACTAAAGCTAAGCGCATTCTGTTGCTCAGTTCAGTTACTCTTACGACTTTGCCTAATGACTTCGAGAAGTACAGGCTTCCGACTTTGTATCCTTTTTCAATCTTCATACTATTACTATCGTATATTTTAGCCTCTACGTCAAACTTTTTAACGATTTATTTTAGCTGTTTTTGCTTTCTTAAGTCGTTGATTATTAGGCACTTATGACGCGGGCGGCGCGACCCCTAAGTGCTTGAATATCAGGTGTTTAGGAATGCCGAGCTTCTAACTTATCAAGGAACTTTTCAAACCTTTTGTGCTTGACTTTTAGTTCGGCAAGTCTCTTTTCTGCTCTCCTTAGCTCGGGCATGGCAAGCATTTCGATTGCCATTTCATCTGCCTTTGGATTTGTCGAGTTCTTACGGGTGTTATCTATTACGGATTTGATTTGCTTGATCCGTGCTTCGGTGTGGATTATATCTAATTCTGTCATGCTATTACTATCGTTTATTTTTTAATTAATTGCAAACTTTATTTGATAAAGTTTACCCAAGATTCAACTCTTTGATTCCAAGTTAGTTGGGCTTTCGCTTCTGCATCCCATATATCTATTAGAGCGTCGAGTATCCAAACTTGACGCTTTTGCAAGCGCGCTTTTCTCATCACCTTTGTTATTCTTTCTAGTCTTGTCATATTAGCTAAGTGCTTTGATTAATTCGTTTTCGTTTGTGTTACTAACAAGCGAGCGGTTAAGTACATTGTACAGAAAGCTTTCGATTATGTTTTCCAATTCTTCAACATCATAAGTTAAGGAGATTTCCTTTTCGTCTTCATCTTCGATAGATTCGACCTCGATGGAATCGACAAGCACGTTGCCATCTTCTGTCTCTAAAGTAGCGTTTACACTCATGCCACCCTCAAAGTAGTTTTTACCTGTGTTAAAGTTTAGGTATACGTTTACAACGTTGTCGTCGATGCAGTCGATGGTGTCTAGTTCTAGTTCTTTAATGTTCATACTATTACTATCGTCTATTTACAGGTTGAAGTCAAATTTATTTACGATTATTATTCAACTAAGTTTTTGCACGATCCCGCCCCCATTTTTTGAATTTTTTTTACAGGGTATGGTTCATTTTTAGCGGGGGGGTGGTTTTTCTCAAAAAGTCAAGACGAATTTCTCTGTGCAATTACATATGTGAAAAAAAAACCGACAAACCTTTTTTTTACTGTACTCATATGTATGTCCCTAATAGATTCACTGGAAGAATTCCGCGAGCAATATTTCCCGAAAATTTCGCCGCAAGCAGAATACAAGATTATTAAAAAAAACGACTCTCCTCAAAATAATGGTATATTTAATGATGCGAGATTGCTCTCTCTAAAGGAGTCTACCCGCACTCGCACGGGAAAAGAGAAAACTTCTTTGTTCGATAAATACAACCCAAATCCTGACCAAAGCATAAGTTTAGAAGATTATGCGTTAGCGAAAGAATCGATGGGAGAGGAGCCGTTTGCGCAACTTTACAGACAGCACGTCTTAGAAATACTTAACCCTACTTCTTATGAGTCGCAAGCTAGTTTTAGATATAAGGCTACAGCTAGTGACGATACATCCTCATGTGATAGCATGAAACCACAGCAGGTTTCAAATGACACATGGGACTTCGTTAAGTCGATCTATGATGATATTTGCGACGATGGTGGTGGCTGTGACGAGGGAGTCGTAACAGATTGCGAAGGAACTTGCGGGGGCGGAAAAACCTTCGATTGTCTTGGTGTTTGCGGCGGAACCGCCGCAACTGATTCTGTAGGACAATGTTGTGAGCCTTCAGAAATGGGATGCGATGGCAAGTGCGCAGGTGAACTTGGGATATCTTTTCAGAGAACGGATGCGAAAGGTGCTAGCGAATGCTGTGAAACCACTAATGTAGAATGTGTAAAGTGTACCAGAGAATCTGGAGAATCCTATACGATGTGTCCAGAACATGAATCACCTGGAGGTAATGACGGTGGTGGTAGCGGTGGTGGTAGTAGCAACAACGCTTCTACGAAGATATGCGAATCGATGTATTTGCCACCCTCTAACATTTTCGAAAAAGAAGGAAAAGCTGTAAAAATAAATTTTGAGTCTGTGCCAGAATTAAGCGGGGTATATATTCCTAAAAGCAATCTAGCAGACTCTTGGATTCTAAATAGTAACGGGATTAATATAGCCAAAATTGAAACTTTGAAAAGTTTCGAAGGAACTTGTTTGATTCATTGGGAACTTTCTTTTAAAACTCAAAACGGAGAATTGGTAGATGTCGACAGCTCAGAAGAGGAGTGGGACCGCAAAATTTCAGTTTTATCAAAAAAATTCAGTGTATCTTACCCTAATAAGATTTTACAAAAATTTGTTTCTACAGCGGAATCTTTAATAAAAACCAACCCATCAGAGGTAGAAATACGCGCGGCTGTCAACGAATTAAGAGAATACTTTGATTTTTGGCCTGACAAAAAAAATATTTTAGATTTCACTACTTCAAATATAAGTGCACGTGATTCGCTTGCCAACGCTTTAGATTTTGTTACTAATACATTAAGTGGTGCATATGAAACCCAAGCATCAAAAATCCGAGCAGAGGTCATTGACTACGACTATAATGTGCCTAGTGATGATACAAGTTCAGAATTTTGTGCAACTTCTTTATCTGGAGGGAAAACGGCTTTCCACTGGAAAGCTCCATTAAGAACCAACCAAACTGGATGGAGAATTGCCATCAAGATTGTTGATGGCATTGTTGATATTAATCATGATGTAAGTGCAGACAGATGTGGTCACACAGTAACCAGAAATGATTCGTGGGAGCAAATTGAGCTCATGAGGCGTTATAGTAATGGCAATACTGATACTGCAAAAACTTTACTGGTGAATCAAATGGATTCTTGCTTAGAGTCTACTATATGCCCTTCATCGGACACTAAGTTAATTCAGAAAAAACTATCTTTTCGATGGGGCTGTAATTCAGTTTTCAGTTCTGAAGTTGTTACGGTTGATTTCTCAATAGAAAAAGATGCTATAGAAAATTATATAGATGTAAAAGTTTTAAGCTCATCAACTGAGTATTGCGACGGAGCAGATAATATTTATTTTGATAATGTAAAAATATTAGACGATAATTCAAATATTGAGGTTGACTATACTAGTCAAGTAGAAAAATATAAATATATTAAAAATGACGAACAATCTTCTACTTTTGAAGTATGGCTACGTATCAAGCATCCAACTATCACAAATGGAGCATTTGAGGATTTCATAGTTATTCAGCCAGCTCCAACCCCAACCGAAACTCAAACTCAAACTCAAACTCAAACTAACTTTCAATCTTCCTCCTTAGGTAATTTTAAGTTTTACGCAATGAAAGAAGACTTGGGGTATTTAGAAACTTGTTCGGCTGGATATTTTGTTTTATCTCTGAAGAAGTATAATGAAAATAATTTCGTACAACAAGGAACAAATAAAGTTTTTTCCAGCGGCTCTTCGGGGTCAAATATGTACAATGTTCCATTTTTAACTCTTGGAGACGAAGGTTCAGAGATTGCAATTGACGCTGGAGACACTATTAAATTAAGGTATAGAGCTATGCCTCTGTCAGGCAGTCCTTACCTGGGTACAGGATGTTATTCTTTTTATCAAAAACCCAATAAGATTTCTATTGAACATGGAAATGTTGAAGATACTGGTGCTACGTCCAATCCAGTTATTACTGGATGGTTAAAAAATGCTGAATTAGCTAATTCTAGCAGTGAGGCATTTACTGATTTTGAATATACATTCTCGGAATCCGACGGGGACAAATTGACCTGGTGTGCAGTAATGAAAAGTGCCCCAATTACTGACTTTAAGGTTTCTGGAGGGGGCCTCGGGTCACCTTTCTATAATTTTATATTCCAGCATCCATATGGTAATGAAATTACCACATCTAGCTTACGGCTAGTCCCTGGGCTTACCTATACTTTCACTGCAGATGGAATAAGTGCATCTCACCCGTTCTCGATTGGGCCTAGCTATGGTAATACTTCTCTAGGGTGGGTCAGCGGCTCTGCTTTAACAGGTAGTTCGGGGACTATAACGGTTGATGTTCCTTCTGATTACAGTGGTGATCTTTATTATTTTTGCAAACATCACACTAGCATGATGTCTGAAATACAAATTTTAAATTAATAAAAATCATTTGTATTGAAAAATAGTGTAAATAGAATTATACTATAATTAAATATGCCAAGAAAGAAAAAACCTGAAATTGATAATGATCAGGATATAGATAGAATAGTTGGTTCAATCAGAAAAACAAAAATTAAAACACATAAATTTGAGTTTTCTGAAAAGCAAAGCGAGCTATTAAAAATTATTTTTGACAAAGATACAAAAGTAGTATTTATATCTGGCCCAGCGGGAACAAGTAAAACGTTTATGACGATTTATGCAGCGATTCACTTGTTTAACATGAACAATGATTACTCCATCGGATACGTGAGATCAATCATTGAGAGTGCTGACAGAGGAATGGGAGCACTTCCTGGAACTGTAGATGAAAAGTTTTGTCCATTCATGATGCCTTTAAACGATAAGCTGCATGAGCTCACAAGCTCTTCTGAAGCTAAAACGATGGTAGACAAAGGTATTGTATCCGCAATGCCAATAAACTACCTCAGGGGGGCTAGTTTTAAAGATCAGATAATTATCGCCGACGAATCTCAAAACTTCACATCGAAAGAACTCATAACTCTATTAACAAGAATTGGAGAAAACACAAAAATGTTAATTTGCGGTGATCCAATGCAAAGTGATATCAATGGAAAAAGCGGTTACCAGCCCATTATGAATATTTTTGATGATGAGCATAGTAAAAAACTAGGTATACATAATTTTCATTTTGACCATAGAGATATTAAGCGTAGTGAAATATTAAAATTTATTGTTAAAAAGTTAGAAAAACTAAAATAAAGTTGTAATTTAATAATAAATTAACTTCTTTAAAAGGGTATTTTTATTGAAATAGAGGGTTTTAAGCTTCTGTGTGGACTATATTTTTTTACACAATGAAGGTTTATTTTTTGGTCTAAAAGTGTATAATTTAATACTGGCATGATTGACCAAATGCAAATTATAAAACATATAAAAACTAACTTACCTATAGTTTGTTTAGATCAAATAATAAAATACGAGGATAGCCAAATAGTGGACTGGGGCTTAGTACAAAATAAAATTCCAGAAACCTGGAAGGTTACAAAGGGCGAGGGCGTAAAAGTTATGGTGATTGATACTGGCCACCCAGTCCACTCAGATATAGGCGGCAATGTGATTATAGGAGATAACTTTGTAGAAGATGAGCCTCATGAAGATCTTAATGGGCATCAAACTCATTGCACTGGAATTATATGCGCTAAAAACAATAAATTTGGCATGGTTGGGGTTGCTCCAGAGGTTCAATGTATATCAGTTAAAGCATTAAATAAAAACGGCTCTGGTAGCTTTAATGGTTTAGCTAAAGCTTTAGACTATGCGGTAAAAATAAAACCAGATATAGTTTCCATGAGTTTAGGGTCTCCAACTTACAGTGCATTAATCCATAAAAAAATAAAAACTTTATATAATTTAAATATTCCTGTAGTATGTGCAGCGGGAAACTCTGGTAATGGCGGTGTTAATTATCCAGCGGCGTTTGAGGAAACGATAGCGGTAGCTTCCTACAATAAGCGGGGTGGAATATCTTTTTTTTCATCAAAGGGCGAAGAGGTTGATTGGGCAGCTCCAGGGGAAAAAATATATAGTACATATTTAGGCAATAAGTATTCTGTGCTAAGCGGAACTTCTATGGCTTGCCCATTTTTGGTTGGAATTATAGCTTTAATGTTGTCGAAACACAGGTTGGAAGAGTCTCAGACTGGATACAATGACTGTAAAACAATTTCCCAAATCAAAGAGCATTTATTGAAGTATACACAAGATAAGGGGGCTAAGGGAAAAGATAATCAATGGGGATATGGAGTAATAAATACAAAGGAAATGATCCTAGATAAAAATCCCGATGATGAATTTCCCGAGCCCCCTTTGGCACCCAAACCCAAGCCTGAACCTAAGCCTGAACCCGCCCCAAGCTTCTTAAAAAAGCATTTAGCATGGGTTGTACTCGGATTTTTCTTGTTAACAGTTGTGGCGTTTTATATTGCATCGACTATTCAAGATGATAGCAATATAGATATTCCATACATTGATGAACAAGGAAATGTAGACTGGGACAAAAAATTTAAACTAGAAACACAATGAAAGAAGGTAAAACAATTCATTTTCATTATAATAACGAGGTTAAAACAGGGTTGATTTTAAAAATTTATACCCAAATAGGTGGGGAAAACCATCGGGAAGTAATGGTGGTAATTAGAATAAATGAGGAAAGCGGTCTTTTCGAGCAGGGTACGATAAATATAAAACATTCCGACTTACACTTAATTTAATTAAAATAGAAAAAAACCAAAATTATCCGTATAATATGTTATATGGACATGGTAATATCTTCTTTAGTTGGCGCTGTTTCAGCTATTATTGTGGCATTTATACATTTAAAAAATGCTAAGAAACAAAAAGACAAAACTTGCGAAAAAATAATCAATAGTTTAAATGTTGATCGGGGTAATATAATTATTATTGATTCTGATAGCCGAAAGGGTTTTGATTTTAAAGGTAAAATCAAACATTTCTCAAAAGGGAGTGAAAGTAAGGTGTACATTCTAATAAGATGAGTGTTAAATATTGCCCCCACTGCGGAGAAAAAAATACTTTCGTTGGGAAAGCTCCTAATTTTTGTAACTATTGCGGTTCCAGCTTTAGCTCTAAAAGTATTAGTTTAAATAATCGATCTAACTCCACAACCAATACTGAACAAATTGAAACTTTTGATGCTGATTATACGGATGCAAATTACGTGCCTAATATAACTAAATTAAGTTATGAAACAGAAGGTTTTCAAAAGAAAACTTTTAAATTTGACGAGTTAATCAGTGAAGAACAACGAAAAACCCAAGAAACCTAGAGGCAGGCCTAGGAAAAAAACTTTTGAGGATAATCAAGATTTTATATTTGAAAAAATAAATCTTAGAAAAAACTCTTGGTTTTTAAGTTCCGTAAGTTGGATATCGTGGGAGGATGTCAGCCAGATTGTTGCTCAACACATTTATACAAAATGGCACCTTTGGGACCAAAAGAGACCTTTAACACCTTGGGTAAACAGAATTATAACCAATCAAATCAAAAATTTATTAAGAAATTACTATGGTAATTTTTTAAGACCCTGTTCTCAGTGCCCTTTCAATAACACGGGGTCTATAGACTACTTAAACGAAAAAGAAAATGGGTGCTCTTGGACTAAATCTGGTAAGCAAGACTGCACATGCCCTTTGTTTAAAAAATGGAATAATACAAAAAAACATTCTTTTCATATAAATACTGCTAGTAGTATAGAAAGTTTAACCACGGAGCAATCCTCTAGGGATAAAAATTTCAATATTGATCGTTCAACTGAAAAACTGCACGTTTATATGAAATCCCATTTAAACCCAAAGCAATACAAAATATACAAAATGCTTTACATAGAACATAAAAGCCCTCAGGAGACAGCTCAATCTTTAGGCTACAAGAGTAGTGAAAAGGGTAGGCATGCTGGATATAAACAAATTAAAAATTTTGAAAAACAGTTTAAAGAACAAGCTAAAAAAATAATTAAAAAATATGACATTATCTAAGGAGCAAAAACAATTTATTATTGATAATTTTAATAAAACACCCGATTTGATTGAACTTACTAGGCAAGTATTTGATAACGAAGAGTTGGACGGTAGGACAAAAGAAGGTCGAGCGGTTCGTAAGTTTTTGGTTGAAAGAGGTTTGAAATTCAATACAACACAAAAACAAAAGAAAGAGGAGATTGAGTTCTCTCAGGAACAAAAAGAATTTATGATTCAGTATGCCAAAGAAGGTATGACGGCATATGAAATTTCAAAAATATTATTTCCTGAAGTTAATGTTACAAACTTAAGCAAGGAAGTTACAGAAGTTGCTAAGTTTATAGAAGATGTTGATTTTAGGCTTATGCATCCATCTGAAAACGCATTAAATGCTCAATATTTCCCTCCAAAATCAAATTCTAGAGTCATTAAAAAGATTAACGAATACTGCCAAGAAGAAATCGATGAAAAGCAGGTGAGTCGCGGGGAAATGGACAATATAGAGAGCACGATGAAGTTTTTGGCGGCACCTCGGTTTATTCAGGTTATTAACACTTATACATCTGTAGATGATAGAAAACTCTTTGAAGCTGAATATACAAGATCTGTATGGGATAAACCAGACTTAACAAGTGATGAATTAAATTTATATATCAATGTTTGTATGGATTATATACATTTAAAAAATATAAGTAAAGCTATTAATAAATTAAATAGAATGTTTGAAGATTGTGAAGATCAACAAGATATGACTGTTAGATTAGCAGAACTATTAAAAACAAAGAGTGAAGAATATAATCAATGTGAAAAGAGACAAGAAACATTGATAGCTAGATTAAATGGAGATAGAAAAGAAAGAATAAAGAATAAACATAAAGATAATGCATCTATATTATCGTTAGTAAGATTGTTTCAAAATGAAGCTGATAGAAACAGGATGATAGACATGGCTGAGAAGCAAAAAATGCTAATCGCCCAAGAAGTTGATAATATAGAGAGGATGGATGTCTGGAAGGCTAGAGTACTCGGAATCGCTAAAGATGATGTTTTATAGCCTAGACGGGGGTTTTCGCGGTACTTCTATCTCTTGTTGCCATTTAAGGCAATTGGAGAGAAAGGAACAATTTCTTTTTTAAAAAATGAGCATACAATGTAAAATATGTGATTCTACTTTTAAATCAGAAAGATCTTTGCATACCCATATCAAAGCTCATGGAATTTATTTATCAGATTATTATATAACATACTATCCTAGATATAATTTATATACAAATGAATTAATTCCTTTTAAAAATAAAGGGCAATATTTTAATACGTTTTTTTCAAATAATGTTGAATTGGAAAAGTGGTTGGCGACAGCCGACTACGAACATGCACAACAAATTTTATTATTAATGCTTAAAAATAGAATAATTAGTAAAAATTTACAATATGCTCCTAATCATTTAGAATTAAAACTGCTTGACTTACCAGAAATAAAAATATATAAAGAATTTTTTGGGTCATATAATGAAGCCTGTCGAAGGCTTCAGGTTGAGCCTTTATTCAACCAAAGCATAAAAAGTAAATTTTTAGAAAAAAATAAAAATTTAAAAATTTTAGAGATATTAATTGATACTAGAGAGCAGCAACCTTTAAAATTCGAAAAAAGTCGTTCTATGAAATTAGATTTCGGGGACTATACTGTTGCAGGTCAAGATTACACAGCTACATACATAGACAGAAAATCAGAAACAGATTTTAAATCAACAATGACTGTAGGATTCGAAAGATTCAATAGGGAAATGCAAAGATGTATGGATATTAATGCTTTTATGTATATAGTAATAGAAAGCTCTATAGATAAAATAAAAAGAAATAACAATTCTGGGATCCATAAATCAAATTTAAAATTTATATGGCACCAAATGAGAGTTATGTCTCATAATTATGCCAGGAGATGCCAATTTGTTTTTTCTGGAGGGAGAAAAAGATCTCAAAACTTAATTGAACTTCTCTTAAGAGGCGGGGAAGACTTATGGAATGTTGACTTGCAATACTATATCGACAATAGAATATTAAAATTATGAGCTGGGAAAAAGGCAATCAAAAAAGAAACGAAAAAATCGACATTAATTCTTTAATTAGGTCGAAAGAAGGGTTTTTACCTGAGAAGGAGGCTAAACTTCTTTTGTATCAATTCTTGCGAGAAAATGTCACATTTACCACTAACCTTTTAGCTGGAGTGGATTTATTTCCTTTTCAGCACATGGCGGTTAAATCGATGTTTGAATCTGATTATTTCTTGGGCATATGGTCTAGAGGTATGTCCAAGTCTTGGACAACGGGGATTTTTGCATTTATGGATGCTATTATGAATCAAGGTGTTGACATAGGAATATTATCAAAATCCTTTAGGCAAGCCAAAATGATTTTTAAAAAAATTGAAGATATAGCTGCAAAACCTGAAGCTAAATATTTATCCAACTGCATTACAAGAGTATCAAAACAAAACGATGAGTGGGTAATGGAAATTGGTGAAAGTTCAATACGGGCACTGCCCTTGGGGGACGGATCGAAATTAAGAGGTTTTAGGTTTCACAGGATTATCATTGACGAAATGCTATTGATGCCAGAAAGAGTTTATAATGAAGTTATCGTACCGTTTCTGTCTGTAGTGCAAAACCCAAAAGAAAGAGAGGATATGCACAATTTAGAAACAAAACTTATCTCAGAAGGAAAAATGAAAGAAGAAGATAGGTATAAATGGCCGAACAATAAACTAATAATGCTATCTTCTGCCAGTTACAAGTTTGAATACCTCTACAAACTATACGAAAATTTTGAAAATCTTATCGTTAAAGAGGGGCAAACTGGAGGAGCGTCTCGATCTATAATGCACTTTTCATACGATTGTGCTCCCAAGCAGTTATACGATCAAAATCTAGTTGAACAAGCTAGATCCACAATGAGTCAGAGTCAATATGATAGAGAATTTGGTGCGGTATTCACAGATGACAGTTCTGGATATTTCAAGATATCGACGATGGAGAGGTGCACGGTAAAAGAGGGCGATAGCCCTCATGTAGAAGTAAAGGGTAGCGAAAATGATTCGTATATAATTTCTTTCGATCCAAGTTGGGCGGAATCAGAAAGCTCTGATGATTTTGCTATACAAGTGTTTAAAATACATAAAAAATCGAACCAAGCTACTTTGGTTCATGTATATGCAATGGCTGGAGAAAATTTAAAAAATCATATTAATTATTTTCATTATTTACTAACTAGTTTTAATGTGGTTGCTATGGTGGGAGATTACAATGGCGGTGTCCAATTTATCAATGCTGTAAAAGAAAGCTCTTTATTTAAATCTTCAAATATAAAATTAAATATAATCGAGACAGAGTTTGATGATCTAGAAAATTATCAAAAATCTTTAATGTCCGCTAAGAGGGAATTTTCCAAAGATGGCATTCCGTGTTGCCTTAGGAAACCTACTTCCGAATGGATTAGAAGGGCAAACGAATTACTACAAGCTAATTTTGATCATCGAAGAGTATGGTTTGCATCGCAAGCGGTCGATGATAGTTTTCAATCTCAAAGAAGAAAGAAAGTACCGATCAAAAATTTGCGATTCATGAATTTTACAGATGTTGACGAGAATCAATCTGAAGGAGCTAGAATGATTGACTTCATAGAGCATCAACAAGAAATGATAATATATACAAAATCTCAATGCGCTCTAATAGAAGTTAGATCCTCACCCCAAGGAACACAAACTTTTGATTTACCTTTAACACTGAAAAAAACCACTGGGCCTAGTAAGGTAAGAAAAGACTGCTACTCGGCTCTGATTCTAGGATCTTGGATGGTTAAAATTTACAACGATATTAATAATTCAAAAGAAGAAGCTTTTAATAGCTTTGTTCCAATGTTTATAAAGTAACTTTAATTTTACTTTTTAACTTTTATGTGTACTATTAATATACACAGCTATGAGCGAAAAAACAAAACGAAAGTACATTAAGAAGTCCCAATACTGGAACAATATTAAAAAAGAAAACCCTCAATCAGGCGGCGGGGGAAAACATATAGAGCCTGTTAGCTGCGGGGATAACTACTATATTAGTAATGCTAGTTATAGTAATAGTTTGAAGCCAGAATTTACTTCGACCACCTCCGCTAGCAATGTAGTCAGCGATGCTTTAAGAAATGTTGACTCTTCCACTACGAGAACTAGAGGCAGAGCTGGAATCAAGAATTTAGCTCATAAATATAAAAATATTTCTGATGGAGTACTACCTTATAATGTAAGCTCTGACGGTGTAGATGTTCGGGAGAGTATTGAGTTATGCCAAAAAGCATATGCCAATATACCTATATTTAGAAACGCTATAGATGTTATGTCTGAGTTTTCAAATTCTGAAATATATCTTGAAGGCGGCAGTGAAAGTGCTAGAAATTTTATATACAAATGGTTTGAGAAAATAAACTTATGGAAATTAAAAGATCAGTATTTTAGAGAATATTATAGATCTGGAAATATATTTTTATATAGAATTGATGGGACTTTTAATAAAAATGATATTATTAATTTAAATAAAGTTTATGGAGCTGAATATAATAAATATCTAAACCCTGGTAAAATACCAGTAAGATATATACTACTCAATCCTTACGATATATCTTCAAATAGAGCAACTTCGTTTGAATCAGGAGCGTATAAAAAAGTTTTATCAGAATACGAGTTAGAAAGGTTAAAAAACCCTACAACTCAAGAAGACCAGGATATATTCGATTCGCTAGACGATAAAACAAAAAAATTGATAAAAAAAGGTGGGTTTCATAGAACTGGAGTGTTAATGCCTCTAGATCCAGAAAAGTTAATATACTCGTTTTACAAAAAACAAGATTACGAACCTTTTGCTGTACCATTTGGGTTTCCAGTTTTAGATGACTTGAATTGGAAAATAGAGCTTAAAAAAATTGATCAAGCAATTAGCAGAACTATTGAAAATGTAGTACTATTAATTACTATGGGAGCTGAACCTGACAAAGGAGGGGTCAACCCGCATAGTTTAACTGCTATGCAATGTTTGTTTCAAAACGAAAGTGTTGGTAGGGTGTTAGTCAGCGACTATACAACAAAAGCAGACTTCGTAATGCCAGATGTTAATAAAATTTTAGGCCCTCAAAAATACGAAATAGTCAATCAAGATATTCGAGAGGGCTTGCAAAATATTATAGTAGGTAAAGAAAATTATTCTAGCACTCAAATAAAAGCTCAAATATTTTTAGAAAGATTAAAAGAAGCTAGAAATGCATTTATAAATGATTTCATCATGCCGCAGGTAAAAATATTATGCAAAAGCATGGGTTTTAGAAAATACCCAACGGTTAAATTTCAAGAAATAGATATCAAAGATGAAGTTCAATTCCAAAGAGTGATAACTAGATTGCTAGAGATTGGAATTATTACACCTGAGCAGGGTATGAATGCAATTCGAACAGGGTTGTTTCCTCATGCAGACGATTTAGAACAAGCTCAAGAAAAATATATAGAAGATAGAGAAAAGGGGATGTATAATCCTTTAGTTGGCGGAGTACCTTTGGTTGAAGCTGCAGGGGCTGAAGAGGATCGGGGATTACAAAAACAACAAATAAAAGAATCAACCAAACAGCAGAAAATAAACCAAAACAAGCCAGAGCAACAAGCTGTGAAAAAAGAGCCTGGCAGACCTACGGGAGCTACAGCAAGTAAAAATTATTCAAGAAAAAATATTCAAAATATTATTTATGAAATAGAAAAATTACGATCATTAGCTTCTGATAAGATTAAAAAAACTCATAAAGTTAAAAGGCTAAACAAAGAACAAAATAAAATTATAGATACTCTTACGGAATCTATAGTTATATCAACTCAAAAAACAGAATGGGGTAAACAATTAGATAGTTGTATAAAAAAACCAGAAACCTTAGAAAAGCTAAACAGCTTAAGAGAGGTTGCAGAAGTTGGTAGCAAGCACGGCCTTCCCGAGTATCCAGCTGCAATATTATATCACAGCCAATAATTTATTGTGTACAAGTTGAATAATGAAGAATTTTATTACTATTGACTTATCAAACTTAATAAACGAAAAAGATTTATTCTGCAAAGACTGTGGAAACTCTGAAGAAATATCCATGGAGTCATGGGCAGAAGAAAAAAATAAAGGTAAAACATTAAACAAGCCCTTTAGAACCCCAAAGGGTCCAAAAAAGTTTTCAGTATATGTGAAAAACGAAAAGGGTAACATTGTTAAGGTTAACTTTGGAGATCCCAATATGTCAATAAAGCGAGATAGTCCAGAAAGAAGAAAGTCTTTCAGGGCTCGGCATAACTGCGCTAATCCTGGACCAAAAACAAAAGCTAGGTATTGGTCTTGCAGGCAGTGGAGAGCTGGCTCAAAAGTCGAAGGTTCGGATAAAAGTTTTTCAGAAGAAGATCTTGAGAAGCTATTATTAGAAGAGCTAGACGAGTCAGAAGCTAAAGACAGTAAACCAGGATTGTGGGAAAATATTAGAAAAAAGAAAAAAAGGGAGGGAAAAAATTACCAACCAGCAAAACCTGGAGATAAAGATAGGCCGTCAAAAGATGCTTACAAAAAAGCTCAAAAATCTAAAAAGGATAAAAAATAAATGAGTGTTAAAAAAGTTTTCATAAGTGGAATTACTGGTCAAGATGGAAGTAATATGTGCGATTATTTATTGCAAAATCATGATTTAGAAATCTTTGGCGGTATACGAAGGATAAGTGTTAAAAACTATAAAAATATTAAACACTTAAAAGATAACCCCAAAATAGAACTTGTAAATTTTGATTTAAGTGATCCTTATAGTATTAGAAATGCTATAGAAAATATTAAACCAGATTACTTTATAAATTTTGCGGCTCAATCTTTCGTGCAGTCTAGTTGGGATTTCCCAATTCAAACTATGACTGATAATGCGGTCAGTATTACTCATATGTTAGAGTCGATAAGGTTGTTCGCTCCTAAGTGTAGATTTTATAATGCAGGATCTTCCGAAGAGTTTGGCGATGTAATTTCAGAGATGCAAGACGAAGAGCATCCATTAAGACCGCAATCTCCTTATGGAGCTTCTAAATGTGCCGCGAGGCATATTGTTAGAGTGTACAGAGAATCTTATGACCTTTATGCTATACAAGGTTGGCTATTCAACCACGAGGGAAGCCGAAGAGGAACAGAGTTTGTAACAAGAAAAATCAGTAAAAATATAGCTAAATTTGTTTTTGACTTAGAGAATGGAGAAGATCCCAAACACCTAGAACTAGGCAATCTTGACGCGTTAAGAGATTGGACTGATTCTATTGACTTCATGTCGGGAGTATGGTTAATGCTAAACCAGAAAGCAGACCCTAAGGAGTATGTCCTAGCAAGTGGAAAAACATATTCCATAAGAACTTTTCTAGAAGAAACTTTAAAACATGCAAAAATAAACTTTAAAACAGAAGGGGAAGGTTTAGAAGAAAAATATTACACTTCAGACGGAAAATTAATTGTATCTATTAATCCAGTATTTTATAGACATGCTGAAGTTAAACTTTTATGCGGAAACCCTAAAAAGGCTGAAAAAGAATTGGGTTGGAGAAGAAAAATTAAATTTAAACAGTTAGTTCGAAAGATGTTTGATAGTGATTATAACTTTTTTAAAAATAGGTGTATATATTAATATATGAATTTTAAATACAAAACATCATTTTCCGATCATTTAAAAATAAATAATTTTTTTTCGTCAAACTCTTCTTTTACAAGTCAAGCTTCTATTGATAATCTACAATCTTTGATTCCTGAAGAGATAGATTTTGAAAAAAATATAGATTTAATTGGAACTGCATTTAACGCTGCAGTTATAAATTCTTTTAATAAAAATGGAGATGGTATCAATACTTCCACAGCAAAACAAATAAAAGATTTTTTTATTCATAAGCCTACTAATATAGAACACAATAAAAGAAAAGTAGTTGGACATATTATTTCTAGTGGGTATTCAGAATATAACTCCGACAAGATACTGGAAGATGTTCCAGATGATTTTTCTGAAAAATTTAACATTGCATTAGGAGCATTGGTTTATTCAAATTCTTTTCCTGAGTTCGCCGATCTTTTACTTAAATCTAATGATCAAGCTAATACATTATATCACAGTATTTCTGCGAGTTGGGAGCTTGGTTTTAATGAATATCATATTGCTGTTGGCAGTCAAGATTTAAAAGATGCAGAAATTGTAACCGATTCAAAACAGATTGAAGAGCTAAGTGAATACCTATCGTCTTTTGATGGCGATGGAACTTTAGAAGATGGAACCCCTGTATTTAGGTTAGTAGTTGGTGAGGTTTATCCTCTTGGAATTGGGTTTACTTCTAATCCCGCTGCAGATGTAAAAGGTTTAATTATTAAAAAAAATAACTCTGAAAATACAGAGGAGATAGAAGCTGAAAATGAAACTTATAAAAAAAAAGAAATAAAAAAAATTTCCCAAAACGAAAAAATTGATGTAAATAACAATATTAACCAAATTTCAAATATGCAAAATCAAGAACTCATTGAACAATTTAAGTCTCTCTTAGAGGAAAAAATGCCAGAGCATAATTTCTCTCAAGAGGCAGTTGCTAATATCGGACGCGTGATTGGAGATGCTATCAAATCCAAAAGCGAACAGTACGAAAAAGAACTTTCCGATATCAACTCCCAAAAAGAGGAGCTTGCTGCTGTTGAGGCAAAAATGAAAGAAGACATCGAGTCTTTAAAAAGTCAGCTGACAGCTTCCGAAGAAAAAGTGCAAGAGTTAGCCCAACAAATCGAAGCGAAACAAAAAGAAGAAGCTTTTAATTCAAGAATGGAACTTATTGAATCAATATACGAATTATCTGCGGATGACAAAACAATGTTAGCTAAAGAAGTTCAAGGTCTTTCTACTGAAGGTTCTGGTTTTGACGAATATCAAGACAAATTAAAGGTCATGTGGGCTCATAAGAATAAAGAGCATATCACTGAACAAGAAAAACTTTTCAATGAAAAAGTTGAAGCTGAAATCGCAAAACGCGCTCAAGAAAAAACAAGCTCTAAGGAAGAGGTTGTTGAGAACACTTCGGTAGTTGAAGAAGCTCTTGCTAATACCGAAGAAGAGCAAAGCGAAGTTTCAACAAACAACAATTTAGAATCTGCAGTTGAAGAACTATCCTTTAGGGAAAAGTTTGCAAACGCATTTGCTAAAGAAACTGTAACAATTAAATTTTAACAAAAACGAAAAATGCATAAACTATTACCATTTAGACAATATGATGAAAAAGATGTTATTAATCTTTTCTCCCTTGAGATTACTAGTGCCGAGAAAGCACTTAAGTATATAAACCTAGTTCCTGGCGGGGAAACCTATTCAACTGGAGCTAACTGGTCTGGTACTGCTGTATCAGTTAGATCAACCGACATTGGAAAATTCGGAGGTGACCAACCAGGTAGAGTAAACGATCCTTATTTAGGAGCCATTGGTTCAGGAAACCAAGGCGATTATGCATTACAGCAAGGAAGTTTTTACCCAGAAACCCAAGGTAAAATAGCTCTAGCAGCTGACAACGCAGCAGCTCTAGGTATCACTATCAGGCCAACTCTCGCATGGGACGAAAATGCAACCAAGTTGTTGGATTACCCAGTAAAGAAAGACGAGCTTCAATGTGTGCTTCCTGGAGAAGCAGTGCCTGTAGCCACTAAAGGATTCTTTACACTTACAGTGGGAACAGCAGCAACTGATTCTGTTGGTATTTGGCATGGTTCAGGAATTGCAGCTGGAGGAATTGTTCCAGGCTCTAAATTAAAAGTCTCAAGCAATGGAAAGCTTACTTTGGATGATAGCAAGGTTGTTGTAGCAACAGTTGTTGCCACAGGAAAAAATGCTGGCAAAGATGTTGCCTTAGTACAAATTGGATAAGAAAGGAATTTAAAATTATGAACATTACCTTAAAACGAACACAAGAACAAGTCGAGCTCATTAAGGCTATGGCTTCGAAGAATCGCAATGTTGCGCATGAAGCCCAAGCTGCCGCCGCAGAGTTTATTGCTCCAGTACTCGCTGAAGTAATAAATAATGCTCCCACGCTGAGCAATATGTTCACAAGCTTTACTTTTAATGAAGATGATAACCCTTCTATTCCATTAGATCTTTATCATGATATCACTGATGAAGACTACTTGAATGTATATGTGCAAAATGTAGCAGGAGGTCTTCCTTCCAACACTGTGATTCCAACGCATAGTGAACTTAAGTTTACTACTTACCGACTGGAAACAGCTCTGGATTTTGATCGTCGATATGCTGCTCGCTCACGACTTGATGTTGTGAGTAAAACATTCTCCAGGTTAGCTCAAGAGCTCATGCTTAAACAAGAGACAACTTCTGCTAATCTTTTACTCGGAGTACTTGCAGCTGCACAGACTAATGGTAAGGACCATGTTATTAAATCTGGTGTTGAGAATCGATTTCTTATTGATGATGTTAATCGCTTGATTACACATGCTAAGCGTATTAATACAGCTTGGAACAGAGGAACTCCTGTTACCGCTAACCGTGGTGTGACCGACCTCTTGATCTCTCCTGAAATCATGGGTGAAATTCGCGCAATGGCTTACAACCCAATCAATACTCGTGGTATCGCTGGAAACAATCTTACTGGTACGATTGACGGAACTAGTGCAGCGGCAGGTGATGCAACTAAAGGCGATCCTGTTACTGTAAGTAACGATTCTGCTGGAGGTGTTATCCCCGCAACCGAGCAAATGCGTAATGCATTGTATCAAAACGCAGGAGCCTCCGAGCTTTATGGAATCAATTTCACTGAGATTCATGAACTTGGTAAGGGTCAGAGATTCAATGATGTATTCGAATCTTACGATAGCTCAAGTAAGTTTGGACACAACGGAAAGTTTAGTAACCATGAGACTACTGGAGACGAGATCATTATTGGTATCGACAGGTCCAGAGAGTCTCTAATGAGAGCTGTATCGACAGACTCAGAGACAGGAGCAGAATTAAGATTGGCGGCTGATGATCAATATACAGTTCGTCAACAAAAGATTGGTTATTATGGCTCGATTGAAGAAGGAAGAATGGTTCTTGATTCGCGTGCTATCACTGGTATTGTGGTGTAATAATTTTACAAAACAAACCGTAACCAAATTAAAAAATCCACCTACTCGGTGGATTTTTTTGTTCCCAGAATTAATATAAAAGTGTAACCATACAATATATCTATGAGCCCAAAAACAAAAAAGAAAACAACAAAAAAAATTGAAAATTTCGCAGATGGTAAAATTCAAGAAAGAAATCATATCGAAAAAGTAAGAGACCTAGAAGATCTTATGAGGGGATCTTTACATAGTCCATTTAAAATCAAAACCCAGGAAGAATTTGAAAGAACAATGGCTTCCATGAATCTTATAGACATGCAAGGCATGGCGGTGGCCGCAGGCATCTTCCCCTCTGGAAACAAAACTACATTAAGAAAAAAATTAAAAAAAGAATTTGAAAGATACCAAAAGGGTGGTAAGGGTCGAGTGTTTTCGACTACCCAACCAATTGTTGATTACGATAGTTTAAGCGAAGATCAAAAAAAACTTTTTAATATAAACGGTTAAATCTGACTATACCATGCGGATAAGATATGTCAGGGTGCAATAATAGTCAAATACCCGTAATTGCAAAAAAAATATTTGATTCTGAATTTTACGATCAATTTGACGAAACAGATAGCAATTACGAAAAATCCGTAGCCAATTTTCTGTTAAGAATTGAAGCTTGGTTAGAAACGAATATTGGACAGCTTAATATACTTATTCATTCTGGATATAGAGTAACTCATAGCGAGCATATTTGCCCACAGATAAACCCAGAAGAGATAGCTATTTTCATACAGCTATACTTAAAGGAGTACTATAAGAGACAAGCCCACAATTCTTTAAAGAATGTGAGCTCAAGTTCTACGAAAACTACATCTGGAGAATCTACTGTCTTTATGACGGATTGGGTGGAATTACGCGAAGGAGATTCTTCAATAAAAAGACAATCTTTAATATCTACGCCGCAGCAAAAAATACAAGCTGCTCAAGCATTTAAAGGTATTTCTCAAGATGCTAACATAAAGCTTCAGGAGATGGTTCAGTATTATAATTTGCATAAAGCTTTACCCAGGCAAGTTGTTGCTAGGTATACAGGAGATTCTGATTGTAGTCAAAAACCAAACGGTTGTGATGAGCAAATAAACTCGTGCCCCCCAGAGGTAACCCCGACGATAACTTATACAATCATATCAACGCCTACAACAACTAAAACCGCTACAGTTACCGAAACGGCTACAATCACACCAACTGATACAGTCACAAAAACGGCTACGATCACTAAAACTGCTACAATTACCCCAACAACTACAGCTACCGAAACGGCTACAGTTACCGAAACAGCTACGGCTACCGAAACAGCTACGGCTACCGAAACAGCTACGGCTACCGAAACAGCTACGGCTACCGAAACAGCTACGGCTACCGAAACAGCTACAGCTACTGAAACCATTACAGCAACGGAGACAACTACGACTACCGAAACCATTACAGCAACGGAGACAACTACGACTACCGAAACCATTACAGCAACGGAGACAACTACGACTACCGAAACAGCTACAGCGACCGAAACGGCTACGATCACACCAACTGCTACAGTCACGCCGACACTTACAATAACTAAAACAACAACCCATACTTCAACTTTTGATGAATGCTGTGGTGAGGTAAACAATTTAATAGACATCGTTAACACTAGTGATATAGTAGAAAGCGATAGAAGAACTGGAGAAGAAATATTAATTCAAGATATATCAAATCTAATGCGAGATTCCTCTGTTTGTATTGGTAGAGTATCAGAATCAGTAGACCTTAAAACGGTAAATATTAAAGTAGGAAATGTAGATCCAACAAAAGAATTTTCCTTGGCTACAGTAAAATTCGAAGGAGATCTTAATAATCAAACAATTTTTATTAAAAAGAGGTATGGAGATGTAAACTCTGGCGTAGACCCAGTAGATCAATTTTTTAGTACAGAGTCCACCCCTACAGAAACCAATAATCCATGTGGCTATGGATATTGTGTAGAGTATACCCCTTGTCAAGAAGGAGATGTTGACCCGTCAAAATGTATTGACAGATTAGTTTGTAGTAGAGCTCTAGACATTGCAAATGTGCATATTGCTTTCAGACCTGGGCAAATCCCTCCTGAAGTTTTCGTAGATGTGGGAAGATGTTATCGCAAAGTAGGAGAGTCTCAAGCTAAAGATTGTAGTTTCTTTATTGATGACAATACAGACTGCGGAGGAACTGGAGATAAATTTTTAAATGAAACAGAATTTAATAAAAATTTTGTTAAAAAACTAAATGATACCGTAGCTATCGCAGATGATTGCAATCAATGTTGTGCGTGCTCTCAGGATACGACATGTTTTAGTTGCGATATACAGTGGTCTGGAAACTCTGGAGATTGTGACGTCTCGAACTCTTGATAGAAAATGTCAGATTTAATACCCAGCAATGATAAAATTAAATATGATAAAATATTTGATGATATCCATGATACTTTTGCTAGAGAGATAACCATTTTCAAAAAAGAGAAAAAAATTTTTATAGCAACTGACTCTACATATAACGCCTTATACTCAAGGATAAAAAATCAGGCGGGGTCAGATAAAGTAGTAGAAGTAATCAAGATGAAAGCTAGAGTAGCATATGCAGGAAATTTCGAATTCTTGAGGCAAAATACAGAAAATGAAATATTAGGAATAGATATACCTTCAGATCATATAAGGATAAAATTAAACGAAGAGGGATATAATATTATTAGGCAAGCTAGTGATATAGAAGTTGATGGAGAATTATTTAATGTTAATTCCGATGCTGCTAAATCTGGAATGTTTAGTGTGAAATACTATAATTTATTACTAAAAAGAAGAGGGTAAAATGAATGTAAAAATTAACAATAACGCTTTGAATAAGATTACTAATCAACAAGTCGGACCTATAGTTGGAAAAAAAATTGAGAAATCTTTAATTCAAAATGTTCAAAAAGCCCAAAGAGAAATGATACAGGAGCTTGAAAGCCATCCTGTGACCAAAGAAATAGAATCAGGGCCAAATGGAACAAACCAAAGTGGAACATTGGGTGGTTATGGTAATTTGTTTTCTTTTATAGGTTTTGAACGTGGAATGAGCCCAATCAACCCAATTAGAAAAATAATTAAAAAAACCCTAGCGATTAGATCTGTACCAGCAAGCCAGAAATCTTTAACGCTAAAGTTTGAAGTTGAGGTCCCAGATAAAGAGGAGTTGTTTCAAAATTCTCCCATGCCATGGCAAGAAGGTCGAAGCTGGGCAGAAGGAATTGAAAGAGGTATTTCTGGTTTAGGTAATTATATAAACAAATCAAGCTCTAGCAGTAGATCTTCACAAGGCGTGCAAGTTAAAAATCGAATAAGAGGTGGGCAATTTAGAAATACAAAGTATTTATCATCAATAATAAACAACTTTAAGAAAAATGTTTTAAATTTTATAAAATGAAAACTTCTTTTGATCATGAATTATTGTCTAGTTTTTATCTTTGGTGTGAAGATAGATTGGTTTATTTTGCAGAAGCTTATGAACCTGCCGTAAATCATACATTTGAATATATAGACTCACTAGATGTCCCTGCTGATTACAATGGTTATTACAGTCCTTATAGACAATTTGTTTCTTCTTCCGATAAGTTTAATGTCAATGATTTTATTAATGTGGAAGGAACGAATATCAACGATAAAGATGGGATATATATTGACTATAACAGCGGTAGGGTTCTGGTAGACACCAACGATGTAAGGTTCGGAACTAGTACTGCATTGAATATTACAGGTGAATTTGCATATAAAACAGTAAATTTATATATAACAGACGAAACTGAAGAAAGCGTGATTTTAAATAGCGATTTTATTATCAGCCCTACAAATCAAACATATCTACAAACGAACGGAGGTTTTTCTGAAAAGATTTATACCGTACCAGCTATGTTTATAACATTAGAGAATTCAGAAAATGTACCTTTTGCTATGGGAGGCATGGATTGTACGAAATTTTACATGAGGGCGGTTGTTGTGGCTGATTCAAATTATACGTTAGATGGTGTACTCTCTATATTTAGAGACTCTGCGAGAACTAGTTTTCCTTTAATTGATTATGAAGATTTTCCTTATGGAGAGTTTTCTCATATAAAACTTCACCCCTATAAATATATGGATTTGGCAAGCGCTAGCTCAAAGTCTATATTTATAGATGATTCGAAGTCTTCAAAGTTAACAGATAGATCTAGGGAGAAAATCACCTCGTCAAAAGACTATAAAATCGGGTTTTTAGACTTTACATTATCAATACCAAGAATTCCAAGGGCTATTTTCAGTAGGTAAAAATAATTTCACATTCATTGGTTTTTACTGTATATAGGTTTATAACTTAAATTTTATAAATTATGGCAACAGACAGAGTATTATATCAAAGTGAATCGTTATACGTCAGTAAACTAGAAGGAACAGGCCCTGTTAGCGGGAATGGCAAACTTATTGACTCAGACGACATAGAAGAAATTAACAGAGTGCAAGATATGAGTTACAATTTAGAAGTAACTCGTACCGATGTAAATGAATTTGGACAGCTAGCTGCATTATCTAGAGAAGTTACAGAGCCGCCCACGGTTTCTTTAGATTTTTCTTACTATTTAACAGATGGCACTCAAGAGGGGCAGTTAGGTTTTAACCGTAACGAGGCTGGGCAATTTACTCTGTCCAACGCCACACCAATGACTAAAGACTTATTGACTGGGGACGATAACAAGGACGAATTAAATTACTACATTGTTACCGTGCCAGAAGGAGAAGATGTACATGGACAAAAATCAGCGTTACCTGGTGGGGGAGAAACAGTAGCAAAATCAACTAATGGGGTAATTGCAGTTGGCAATGGTTTTATGACGAGTTATGGAATTTCAGCCGCTGTTGGAGAATTAGCTACAGCAAGTGTCTCTGTAGAGGCATCTAACATTGTTTTCAAGAATGACCTCAGTGGCAAGTTTACAAACCCCTCCATTGACGTAGAGTCAGCTACAGGAGGTAGGCTAGACAATCAAGTTGATTTTGCAAGTGTGGGTTCTTCAGATGGAGATATTAAGGTTGACGGAAACGAAGTTTTTGCTATCAGGCCTGGAGATATTTCTATAGATTTTGACGCTAAAGGATATTTAGACTCCACCGAAGCAGGAAAACTACAGACTGGAGGAGCCATACTTCCAGGTGTGAATGACACAAGCTTAAAAACCTCTATTCACGTACAAAATATTTCCTTGGATATACCAGTGTCTCGAAGCCCATTAAATAGACTTGGTAGTTTGTATCCATTTTCGAGAAAGGTTGATTTTCCTTTGAATATGACCTTGAGTGTTTCCGCATTGATGACCGAGTTTTCAGACGGAAGTTTGGATGAATTGTTATGTGGTGAAGAAAAAGGTAGAGATATTGCAATCGTACTCAACACAAGATGTGGAGCAGCTAACGCAATGGTATTCATTATGAGAAATGCTATTCTTGACACCCAGGCTTTTTCAGCATCTATTGGGGACAATAAAACTGTAGATCTTACTTTCTCCTCTCAAGTTGGAGGAGCTAACGATAGTGACAACGGAATTTTCTTAATTACAGAAGCTAAGAATAAAGTTGGCTCTAACGACGGAGCTCCTACAACTCCAACCCCTTAATATAAAAATTATATTAAAACAAAAACCTCAGGTTTCACACCTGGGGTTTTTTTGTGTAAATACACGAAAAGGTAAAAGGTAAATACACATGAATAAAGATAAAGAACTCTTAGAGTTTCAAGTGGTCAGATCAATAACGATGGTTTATAAGAATTGTTTAAATCTTATAGAGGGTTTACAACAAGAACATGACATACAATTCGGCAAACTTAAAAAGTCTATGCCAGAAAAAAAAGAACTATTAAGTCAAGCAGAATACTTAGATCGCGCTCAATTTAACTTCTTGAGAAAAAAGATATTAGATTCTGGTAACGATGTAAAAAGAGAGTTAATTTCCTATATGGAAAATTTTGATATAAAAACGAAAGAATAACTTTATAATAAAGTTATGGCTAAAATTTGTTTTAAAAGTAAATCAATTTTTTTTCATGTTCCTAAAAATGCGGGAACATCACTGACTGTATTTTTCGGTCGGTGTGGGTGGAATACATTTCGGTATTCTCCGATAGATGGACCTTCTGACACAATAAGTCCTGATTATAAATACTCGAAAGGTTGCTGTATTAGAGTTCGGGAAAACATGAAACAAATTGCAGCTCATAATGATTTAGAGAGAGAGCAGGGTAAAACTATCCCATACTTTGTAAAAAATATGAATTCATCAGAACTTCAAATGGTAAAAAAAATCGACCATAATACTTGGGGTGATTTTTATAAATTTGCTTTTGTAAGAAACCCTTGGGATAGATTAATTTCGGCTTGGAAAAATAGAGTAACAAGCATACCCACTTTTGAAAAGTTTCTTGACTGTTTACCATTTGATAAAAGATTAACAGATATTTATTGGCATACTATGCCCCAGTATGATCATTTGTACGACGAACAAGGAAAACGATTGGTGCAAGATATATTTAAGTATGAAGAACTTGATGTGTATATGGACCACATTAAGTTAAAATTAGCATTGCCAGATTTTTCTATTGATAAAAAATGGAATTCAAGCGGAGCAAGAAAGCGTTACTCAGAATATTATACTAAAACTGAACAAATTGAAAAAGTAGCAAAAATTTACGAAAAGGATATAAATCAATTTAATTATAAATACAGGTAAAAGGTTATGAAAATAAATGAAAAAAATATACTCTACTCGTTCTCTTTAAACTTAAATAAAGAAGTTGAAGAAGAAGTAGAAAAGAAAACTAAACGAAAAAATAAAGAAACTGGAAAAATGGAAGTGGTAACTTCTATCGAGAAGGTTAAAGTGGATAAGGAAATTCCTTATAGAATGGTAATCAAGAAGCCAAATAGAACGGAACTTGAAGAAGGGGATATGTTTTATAGTTTGGAGCTGAATAAGTTTATTAAAATGGGATTGCTTACGAAAGCGATGCTAGCTAAACAATACGGAAATCAAGGAGGAATATGGTCTGAAAAGGAGCAAAAGATATATGCTGAATTATTATACAAAATGCATCAAAAGCAGTTAGAAGTTCAACAGTTTTCCATACTTGGAGAAAATAATAGTTTATCTAATAGACAAAAAGAAAAATTAAACGAGTCAATAAGAGATTTATCTTTCTTGAAAAGAGAGTTAACTGAATACGAAATGCTTCAAAACTCTTTGTTTGATCATACTGCGGATGTAAAAGCCAGAAACCGAGCTATAATGTGGTATGTTTTAAATTTAAGTTACTTCCAAGAAGGCGAAGGCAAGGATAGGCCTTTTGAAAAAATGTTTGATGGGGATAATTTTGAATCAAAATATGAATCCTATCAAGACAAGGAAGACTCAGAAAACGAATTGTACCAAAAGAGTATTGATAAAATTTCATCTATAGTTACAATATGGTATGTTAGTGGAAACCAAGATGCTGAAAGTATAGAGGCGATATTTGAAGAAATGAAAAACAACCTCAAGGAAGACGAATCTTCAGAGGAAAATTTAGAAGAGAATTTGGAAGAAGAAGCAAGTGGATAATAGAGAAGCATCTTTGTTGTTTCAAGAAATATGCGAAGGCTTCTCTGTTTCAAAAATAAATTCGAAAAAAATTTATGTAAAACATTTAACATTAAAAGAATTTAATATTGTTAACAGTATTTATGAAGATTATTATTCTAATGCTATAAAAAAAAACATTCCTAATAGTAAAGATTTGTTTGAAAGCTTAAAGGAAACAGGTCAATGGACAGAAAAAGACGAAGAGAATTTATCTAACCAAGAGTTGGAGATAAAAAATCTAAAGCAGACTTTAAAAAAAGTATTCAGAGGGTTTGAAAAAGAGTCTATATCAAAAAGATTAAAAGAACTTGAACCTGAATTTAAAGAATCTTTAAAGTTAAAGAAATCTTTTTTACGCGTTACGGCTGAACACTACGCTGAAAAAAAAAGCAACGAAGAGGTGTTAAGACTGTGCACATTTAAAGATGCAAAATTAGAAGAAAAATTATGGACAGAAGAAGAGTTTCAAGATTTAGATTATTTTGAATTAAATAGTTTTTTTAATTTGTACTCGCAAGCTATAGAAAAGTTTTCGGACAAAAATATAATGCAAACTTCTCTTTTTAGTTCTTTTAAAAATTTAACATCCATTTTTGATAAAGATTTGTCTAGTTTTTTTAATAAACCAGTATTGCAACTAAGTTTTTACCAAACTAATTTACTGAATTACTCTAAAATGTTTCAGGCTATTTTTGAGAATAGAGAAATCCCTAAAGATATACAAGGAGATGCGGAAAAAATCATTAATTTCATAGAGGAAGCGGATGCCAAAAAAGATAAAGCCGAAAAGATAATTAAAAAATCTCAAGAATCAGATGGGTTTTCATTTGCAAAATTGTCAAACGAAGAGATGAAGGAACTTGGTGTTGAAAAACCTAAAGGTAAAGATATTCACAAGTTAGCCCAAGAAAAAGGGGGGGAGTTAACCATGGAGGACTTCATGAAAATGCATAAAAAATAGTGTACTTAAAGTTAAGGTAAAAGGAAAATGAGCGTCATACAAATACCAACCAGTTCGACTGGGTTTAAAGAAAGCATTGTTAGAGATGCTAGAGCGGCTCAAGCTGCTGTAAATAGGATGCAAATGACACCTCAGTTGAACCCTAAAGGAATGGTTCAACCATTAGGTAAAATAACAAATGCTGCAAGCGAGTTTCAGAAATCAATGGATGCATCTGCAGCTCGTGTTTTTGCTTTCGGAGCGGCTGTTGGAGTAATTAATGGAATATCTGATGCTTTCAAGGGTATGGTGTTGGCTACCGCTCAAGTTGAAAAATCCCTAAAGGATATTCAAGTTGTAATGGAAGTTTCTGACCAAGCAATGAGAAAGTTTGGAGACGGATTGTTTGATGTAGCTAGAAACACAGCAACATCTTTAAAAGATGTTGCGGAGTCGGCCACAGAATTAGCTAGGCAAGGTTTAAGTGCTGAAGAAACTTTAGCAAGGGTAAACTCAGCGTTAGTGTTAAGTAGGTTGTCGGGATTAGACGCCGTAAAGTCAACAGAAACTTTAACAGCAGCAATAAACTCGTTTAACAAAGAGGGTATCACTCACGAGCAAATTGTTAATAGAATGGCAAATGTTGATGCTGCTTTTGCTGTGTCATCAGCTGATTTAGCTGAGGCAATATCTAGAGCAGGAGCCGTTGCTCAGTCATCTGGGGTTTCATTTAATGAATTGTCAGCGGTAATAACCGCTGTTCAACAAAGAACAGCTAGAGGAGGATCCGTAATAGGAAATGGATTCAAGAGTATATTTACTAGGATTAAAAGGAGCGGTGTTAGAGAATCTTTAGAAGAAATTGGGGTAGCAACAAAAAATTTAGACGGGTCTTTTCGTAGTGGAATGGATGTAATATTAGATTATGCAGATGTATACAAGACTTTGTCAGATAGTCAGAAAGCTTATACATCTGAGCAATTAGCGGGAGTTTACCAAATTCAAAATCTACAAGCATTGTTGCAAGATTTAAACAGTGGGTTCTCTATATATAATAAAGCTCTTGGAGTTGCGAATAATACAACAAATGAGGCCGTGCAAAGAAACGAACAATTAAATACAACTTTAGACGCTTTATTTAAACAAACGACTTTAAGCTCTCAAGAGCTAGCAGCCTCAATTGGGGACTTAGCCCTATCTGGAAACTTTAAAGAAATTCTAAAATTCCTAGACAGTTTAGCTCAAAAACTAAATTCTCTTTTTTCAGACGAAGGAGGGTCTGATATAGCTAAAAATCTCATCAGGGGCATTGGTAGCTTTTTAACTGGGCCAGGAATGGTTATTTTAGGAGCTGCTTTTATAAAAATATTCGGGCTAGTAACAAAGTTCGCAAAAGAAGCCTTTGCGGATATACTAGGGTTAAATTCGGAAACTAAAAGACAACAATCTTTACAAGCCGCAATTGGGCAAATATTAAGTTCAAACGCTGGGATCTATCAAAAAATACTTGCGGCGGGAAGTAATACAGCGAAACAAGAGCAGATAATTTTAAACATTATAAAACAAGAAACAGCGGAACGTTTAAAACAAGAAGCTTTAATTAAGAGAATTTCGGCTGGATCAAGGCTAGCGGGGATTGGAGCTTCTGATGCTGGTTTTGTGCCTATGGGAAAAAGACCCTCTAGGAATCAAGGGAAGCGAGCACTAGGAATGGCTAGCGGTTTCTTGCCAGCTTTCGCTAGAGAATCCAGAGATATATACAAGGGAGTAGGGGGAGCTAGGAAAACCGACTCGCCAGTTTCAACAAAAATAAAAACGACCCCTGGGAAGACCGAAGATGTTGTGGTAAATACTGGAGAATGGATAGTTAGAAACTATGAAGGGTCGGGGGCTGATGCTGTTTTTAATCGAAATATGGCAAAAGCATATGGGTTGCCAAATGGCTCTCAAAAAGTAAATGCAGCCTCTGGAATAATACCAAACTTTTCAAAAGGGGGATTTGGGTCTGGTAAAACAATTAGCTATACCGCCAGACAACTTGGGGGGAGTGGCAATATGGGTGCAATATCAAAAATAAGTAAATACGCAGACTTAAGCGATAAGTTTACTGGAAAAGTAAAAATAGAAAGAATGCCGCAAAATAATTCGTATTTTGAAAAAAAGGCGGCCTTACTAAAAGATAAATTAATTCAGAGAGACTCAGGTCAAAAAGATGGAAGAGTAAAATATGCGGTCAATCAAGATTATAAAAAATTTTTAGAGCGAAGGTATAAAGGTTTGATAGACAACGGGGTTTACCGAGGAATTTTTACAAGTGCGGAAAATATAGCTAAACAGCCAGCGTATTCTGGTAAGCAGCCAGCGAAAACGAGGAACCTGTTTGCAAGTTTAGTGGCTAAATCAAAAGGGCTAGTCGGAGAAAGTAAGGGTAGGTTCTATTTAGCTGGTAAACCTGGTAGTCAGAAAGCGTCATACATAAAAGGAAACGATCCTTTTGATATAACTGTTGAGTCTATGACATCAAAGGGTCAAAGAAGATTTAAAAAATACGAGCAAAAAACTAAAAACGAACAAAATATTACCGCAGTCCTTAAAAAGGGAGCTTCGTCGTTTTTAGATAATTTAATAAATCGTCAACAAAAGTCTGGACGTCAAGCGATTGGGATAAAAGATGGTAATTTTCAGAATATTAACTTAACCCAAGGTTCGGCAGCTATGTTTAGAGGTGGGCTAAACATGCTAGTACCAAAAGATACAAAAATTAAGAATTCTCCATTAAAAAAAGACAAAGGATACACCATTCAAAAAAATCAAGACCCTGGGCAAGGGCAATTTGGTTTCTTGAATGCTTCGAGTGGTTATGTTCCTAATTTTGTTGACCGCAGAAATAAATATCAAAAAATAAAAGATGTTTTAGCTGACCCAGCTAATAAAAATATTAAATTTAATTCGCCAACTTTTAAAAAATTAAGCATTGAAACGGTTAAAAAAGGCATGGGTGGAGAATTTCAGAAGATGTGGTTGGAAAACTATTTCAAAAAAGGTCTATCGGGGGATTATAAAATGCTAATGAGAATGGGTTATGATCAAGACCAGCTTTTAAAACTAAGGAAGCATTACACAAGAGGTGGAAAAATAAATATAAAAACTTTGTCCAAAGGTTTTATTCCAAACTTTGGTAAGACATTGGCAACAAGTCGTGGTGCTATAACCGCCCAGCAAATAAATAGATTAAAAGAGGGAAAGCTTATTAATAATAAAAAAACTGGAGAAAAACTTTATTTAAATCAATTTACTCCAGATGAGCAAACCGCAATTAAAACGTTTAAAGCTGCTAATAGTAAAGAAGCAATAGCTCAAAAAGAACAACGAGCAAAAAAGGCAAAAAATCAATTGAAAACGATTGACGCTTCAAGGCAAGCAACAATGCTTGTTGCTACAAAAAATTTCAGACAAAAAGTAGATACAACAACTCAGTCTGGAGAAAATAAAGTCCGACTAAAATATAGAGTAGAAGGAATCAAGGGTCAGAAAATAGGCGATCAAGAAACTGCATTAAGGAATAAAGCTGAAAAGTTTATGTTGAACCAAGCTCATTTAACCGCAATGAAAATGGCTGGAACTGGACAATTTGCGGCAAACACACCTATGCCTACTAAGGTTGCGAATGCTGGCAGTATAGGCTCTGCAGCTGGATCAATTTTTGAAACAGCTGTGCAATCAATTGGTAAGAACTCACTGTTTACTAAAAATAATGCAACATTTGACATTCAGGGATTTCCAGATAATTCATTAAAGAATTTATTTGGATATTATAGTCCTTTTGCGGACGCAAAAATCGGACTAACCCCAGGAACTAAAGCTGATTTTAATAAAAAACTGCTAAGTTTACCAGAGATTAAACAGAAAATCACAGGAAAACAAAGGAGAGAGCAGGGAGGAGTGGCTTTAAAATCTAGGAAGAATTTATCGAAAGGGTACATACCTAACTTTTCAAAATTTGCAGACTTCAGAGGTACGAGCGGACTAGTGGGAGGTACGGCTTTAGCTGGTTTGTTTGCCGCAAACACCTATGAAGGAATGGGGGACGACCCTGGAACAGCAGCGTTAATGTCCTCGCTTATGTTTGGGGCGGGATCTTTTGGAGGTATTAAATCTGGAGATAAATTAAAAAGCATGTACGAAAATGATTATAAAAGATACAGCTCAACAATAGGCAATGTAACATATGATTTTTATAAAAAAGATCATTTAGAATACAATAAATTATCAAAAGATGTTAATCAGAGAATTAGAGCGGCAAACGAAAACTTGATATCTGTTTTATCTGGAAGAACAGAAGGGGGAAATCTAGATGTATCAAATATAGAAAAAGAAATACAAGAGCTTAAAAAAGAAAAACAGGCTATAGATAAGAAATATATTAAAAAAAGCGCTGGAGTTAAATCCGCTAGATTTAACCCAAGAATGATGTCGTTAATGAAAAAAAATGGAAGTAGGGGAAGACGTGGAAATATGTCTAAGGGTTATTTGCCAAACTATTCAAGTAAACCTTGGATGAGCAGCAAGCAGTTTGCGAGATTCAGCGGAAGTGTCGGTGGTTTTAACAAGCATGTAGTTCAATCAAAAGTGGGGTCTATAACAAGCTCACCATTGAGATCTCCTGGTAGAGATAAATTGTTTTCATTTTCTAGAAGAAGACAAAAAGAATCACTAGGAAATATAAAACAATATATAAACTCAGATTTTTTTAGATCTTTAGACCCAGATATACAATCAAGAGTTGTGAAGTTTTACAACAAAAGAATGTCTAGTTTTAAGACAAATCAGCAGCCTGAATACTTAAAGGACAATGCTAGATCTAATGCTAGAACAATGAACTTTGGAAGGGGGTATGTACCAAATTATGCAAACCCTTTAATGGATGCTCTATCTAGGGAAAAAGGAGCTTTAAGCGCTAGAGGTATTTCTTCTAGTGCTATTAGGGTAGAGCAGAGCTCTAAACTAAAAAGCTCGATGAATCCAGAAGGTTTGGCTGTCACAAATAAAATAGATGAACCCTTGGGTGTTGACCAAGGCATATCAAGAGCGAAGAGAATAGGGGTAGACCCTAAAACTCATGGGGTGACACCAAATTTCGCCGTTTTCCCCGCGCTTATCCCGCTTTTAAAGCCGTTGGTAAGCGGTTTAAGTACTGCAGTTATGCTTGGAGTTGGGCCGCTACTAAAAGCTCTTAAAGGTACAGGTAAATTTGTTAAAAACCAAGGATCAAAAACTATAGGGGGGATGGGCGAAATGGGTGCAATGGAAATGGGTTTAATGTTTGGGGGTCCGATGATGGCGGAAATGTTGAAGAATGGTAGGGGTGAAGGACAATTGCCTGGATCTACAGGTGTAGCAACAGATACTCTAGAATATGCATCAATGGGAGCCTTACTGGGCAAACGAGGAATGATTGCGGGTGCTGCTGGTGGTGCATTAGCAGGACTATCAAGAATGTCAGAAAGAGATCTTCAAGTAGAAGCATTTGAAAAAATAATAAAACAAAAAGAAAAATTAGATAAATCATTGCAAAATTCTCAAGCTATTCAAAATTATGCAACTGGAGTAGTTGGGTTAAACGAAGCTTTGAAAAAAGGAGATTTCGAGGGAGTTGCCAAGGCTCAAAATATGATTTATGAGGCTATGAGTAATGCAAGTGATCCAGAATTAATAAAGAAGTTTGGGGATTTACAAAATTCGTCAAAAACTGCTGAAGAAAAATTACAAGCTCTAAGTAAAGAAATGGATAATCTAGGAAAAAGAGCGAACAACTTAAAGGGTCTAATCGGAATTACTGAAGATTTGCCAACACAAAAAAGTTCTGGAGATGATTTAAGCCTAGGGGATAGAGCTCAGGAAGTCGCAACTCAGGTTGGAGCTAGGCTTTGGTCCGCGACTAAAGATGTAGTTGATTTAGAATTTGGTGGTATATTTGATAGAGCAAATAAAGCGGGAAATGAGGTCGCGGCGAGTAATACCGATAGGGACGCTTTCGTCGGAGAGGGTGGGGAAGAGAAGCGCACAAGTATTACAAATAAATTATTAGATTCCTTAAAAAATAGAATTAAAACAGAAGAAGGAGAAAGAACCGCATCTAGATTGAGTGGAAAGAATACCACCAGTAAATTAACAAGCGATTTAGGCACTACAGAAAAGCTTAGAAATTTGCTACTCAAAAGAGTTGAAAATGAGTCGAAAGGAGTTAGCGACCCAGATTCCTTAAAGAGAGAAATAAGGAACATGCAAGATTCAGATTTTGAATTTGGTGCTATTGGGGATAAAATTAAAGATATCGCAGATTGGGATATAGATGTTACTGATAAAGTAAATTTATTAAACCAAGAAATTAAACATTTAAGTGACACGATAAAGGTTACAAGCGGATTAATTGGAAAGTCTCAAAAAGAGATTAAAGATGGGATGAGCACGGACATGGCAGTTAAAGCAGCTTCAGAAGTTGTAAAAAACTTAAATATAGCCGAAGAGACCAGAAAAGAGATTGAACATCTAACAAGTGGAAAAATTTCAGATCCGACAGCAGAATTTAAAAACCAAGAAGATGTAAGATCGATTCAAAGATCTAAGACTATAAAAGAGTTAGGTAAAGAAGACAAAAAAAGTGCGAACAATTTAATGAACGAACTAGCTAACTCAAAAACATTACGAGCGCTCTTCAAAAAACGAGGTGGAGAAGAATCTGATAGAGCTAATACGCTTGCTCAAACTTCACTTTCATCTGTAGGTCAACAATCAGAGCTTGAAAAAAAATCTAATAATGCATACGAAAAAGTAAAGTCTCAATTTGAACAAATGAAGAGTTCTCAAAGGCTTTTCGATGAAATGCAAGCTAACTATAAACAAGGGTCTTCGTTAAGAGATTTTGAAAACGATACAAGAAATCAAGCGAAAGTAAGCGCGAACGATTTTATGACTTCAAGAGGTTATCTTTCTGAGCGTAAATATGTAGATAGATCAAGTAAAATTCAAAAAGATTCAGTACTTCAAAACCAATCGAACAAACTAAACGATCAGCTATTAAATTTGGCATCTTCATTTACAAATATGTCATCATTGTTTGACCCCTCAAACTCACAAAGAACAGAGTTAGGGCTAGGGAAGGAACCTGGTAGAAAAGGTCTTGGTAAATTTGAAGACGAAGAGCAAAAAAGACTCAAAGGTGAAAGCCAGGAAATAGCAGTAATTATGCGGCAATTTGCTCAAGATAATCAAGATGGGAATATAACTTTATCAGAAACCAAAGGGGTAATTGAAAAATTAAAAATGATCGGAGAAAAAGGAAACTTGATAGCTCAAACATCCTATAATCTAGAAAAAGCAAATGGAAGAGAAACGATAGCTCAATTAAATAGAATTGCGTTGGAATCTTTAGTGGCTCAGGCTAGAGCAGCTAGCAGTAGATTAGAACGTCAAGGCGGCGAAATACTTGGACCACAAGCTCGAAAAGCGAACACTGAATTCAGTATGAAAGGAACTAAGAATATGCCAGAGATGGAAGCGACTGCTAGGTCTATAACATGGGATGTAAGAAATAATCAACGTCCATCTATGAATAATGATGTATTTGATAATAAAGACCCTGGTGCAGAAACTACAGGGTCGATGGGGGCAGAGGCTATTAATGCATTTAGAAAATTAGCGGCTACACTTGGCGTGAACGAAACAATGTTCACAGGGATGAATGAAGATATGGCTAATTATATAATATCCTTAGAAAATGCAAATAATTGGTTTAGTGACTTGCAGAAATTTGACCCAGAGTCAGCTGAAAAATTAAGACCAATATTTGAAAAACTAAAACAAAATTTAGATGAAGATTTGAAAACCACACAAAATTTTGCTGCAAATTTAAAAGAAATAGCTGATAAAACAGGTAATATAAACCCTGAAGACTTGAAAGACCCAATGGACAAATTAGGTCAAACGATATCAAATAAATTAGACGCTGGTATTAATATAGTGAATATGGAGGCCAATATAACAACCCCTTTGACCTCAATAAAAGAAGCGATAATAACTCAAACAGAAGAGATTATTAAACTGCAAGAAGGAAAGAGTAAAGGTGATGAAGGTGGTGAAGGTGGTGAAGGTGGTGAAGGGGTAGATTTTAAAGCGCTAGCCGCATCAGTAACTACTTTTTCTGAATCCATAAATCAATTATCGGATTTCCCAAAAACATTAGTGGACACATTAAGTGGGTTGGCAATCAAACACGAGGTGACTGGTGGTATAAAATTTGATTTTAATTCTGATGTGGTAAGAGGGCAGTTAACTCCAGTAATGATGGAAACATTAAAAAATCTACTTCAAGATGGAGTAATTTTAGATTACTTGGCAAACGCCTTAGCCCCAAGAATACAATTAAGAACTCAAGTCGAACCTTAATAATAAATTCATATGAATTTTAATAATGTAAATATACTAGGAATATCATATCAAAAAATTGATTTCGATTCTAATTATGTATTTCAAAAAAAGAAAGCTATTACTTTAAGTGGAAATTTTTTAGATTTAGGAAACGATAGTGGAGTAAAAAATATTATTGAAGCTTATAGCGATTTAATCGAAATTGAAAACGCCTTAAATTTAACAGACTCATCCATAACCCATAACCTTCAGGAAATTTTTATTAATAGTGTTTCTTATGGAGAAGGTACTGTAGAAAGCATTGCTATATCTGGGGAACACATACAAACAGCGGAGTTTCAAGCAAGTTTGATTTTTGTTGAAGAGGGAGATTTAAGTAAAATATTAATATCTAAAAATTCTTCTAGTAGTGAAAGTTTTAACTCGTCAGGTTTAACAAACGAGGATTTGAAATATTTAGATTCTTTTGATGAAAATTTTAGTTTTGGAATTTCTGGATCTCAACGATCCGTAGGTCATGAAATAAGCTGCTCGTTTAAAAAAAGAAAATCTTTAATACCTTATAGAAAAAACGTATGGAGCAACTCTTCAATACAAAACTCTAAGTTAAAAAATTTAAATAATAAAGGCAAGGGTTCCATTAAGGTTTTAAACGGAGAAACCGCTAGTCATCAAATTTTTCTGGAATCTGGGGATTACATATTGGAGCTAGAATACCTTGGGCAGGATTCAGACGTATGGGGCCAAGCAAGTGTGCAATGCGAAAGTAAGACAGAAAATTTACCAGATATATACTCTCATAGAGAAATACAATTTAATGTAGATGTAGACAAGAATGTAAATATAAATTTAATCGCGAATACTACTAGCGATACTTTTTTTGATAATATTAAACTATTCAAAAAAAGCGAAATGCCTTTAGAAAAGGCGAGGCAATTTGTAAATTTTATTTTCTCAGAATCTCCAGAATACCCAATAATAAGTGATCAATTTGGAGAAAACTATTCAGATGTAAGTTTATACGAAAGGTTAAATTCAGAGGAGTCGTTTGATAGTATAAATAACTCGTACTCTGTTGCTAAAAGCCTGCAGTATAACGAAACAGACTCTACAAAACAATACTCAAGGAGACTTTCTTCTTCTATTAATTTTGAAGGCAATGGTGTTGCTACTATTAAGGAATCTATAGAAATTAAAATCTTAAAAGAGAAAACCGACACAAAATTAAAAAATTTTTTACAGCTAGAATTATCTGGTTCCAGGGCAAGAGGTCAAGCTTTACTCGATGAATACGGGCAGTTAAATGTGGTAACATGCCCAACTCCAACAATCACTGAGTTAATAGAAGGTCTGTTTGGTTTTTCGGAATCTTTGAGCGTACAATACGATTTTGATTCAGGTTTAGCAAGTGCAGAAATTTCTTATTCTAATAATCAAGAAAATGAAATCTACTCAGGCTCAGCATTTAAGGTTACACAATCTAGGATGATTGAGTTTAATGGAGGGTTTGAGATTGTTAGGTTGTCTGGTAATATTGTTGGTAAAGGCGACGATATTATAACTAGAAATAACCACGCTAAGAAAGGATTACAGTTTATTGTAGAGGGCACCAACTCGACACTGAGAGAGATAGAAGGTAGATATAAATTAGACTATTATTCAACCCCAACGAAAACTTCCACGGAAATACAAACCAAGTTGTTGGAGACAAATAAAACTCTATCATTTGATGACGTAAGTGGGGTCATATCTTATTCTTACTCTTTTAGTAATGAGAGGGGTGTTGTTGATTTACCTGAAGACCAAAAAGACAGAGTAAAAAAATATGAAATTAAAATAAGTCATCAAAATAGAATTAATTTATTTAACGAGTTTTCAATAAATTGCTTGAGGATAGCTCAGGTTATGGGAGACTTGTTTTCTCCAAAAGTTACAACGGTAGAAATATTAGTAAATGGTAGGGCTGGCACCACGTTACAAATGCTAAAACAAAGCGCTGTAAGTATATTGGGGCACAAGAATTTGTTGTTTGGAGAAATATCAAAAGGCGTAAAAGATGATGTTATAAATAGTAATGAAAATAAATTTTTAGTAGACGAAAGTTATTCTTATGACCCGACAGAAAATAGATTAAGTTACAGCAGATCGATATTAGATGTATCAGATTGCCCAACTTCAAACATAGGTGATGGATACCCGTGGACATACGAAGCAGATTTCGAAGAACCGACGGAGCCAACCAGAACCAGCTTTGAATATCAGCCTATAGAATATAATTTTAAAGAAACTCCGAGTGAAAGCGGGTTTGTGTTAGATCCAGATGACTACGAAATAGAATATCCAGAACCAACTTTGACGGATTTCTACTCTGAAGAAGTGCCACCGCCTACATTTTTAACATCTCCAGCTGTTACTCGAACTAGTTTCCCTGAAACCACGCAAACACCAACAATCAGCGAAAGTCCAGAAGCTAACGATTCAGAAGATAGGTTGGTTGAAGTTTTTGTGCCAGAAGATTGGAATAAGACTATTAGTGAACTAGTTCCAGGGGGCACAATAATATCAGGAAGAAGATGTTTTGACGAAAGCGGAGGGCCGAATAATTTAATTCAAAATATTATTTCCACCTCTTATGCTTTTTCAACGGTAGTTAGAGATTGCATAAGAGGTGGAAGTGGTCAACCTTGGTACAGTTTTACATTTTCTATACCAAGAGATCAAGGTTTCACTCCGCCGTACAGTGATAACTGTCAGTTTTTTAATGTGACAGTTCCAGATTTTTATGATGAAAATTTAAACTGTTTATTAAAGGAGAATGGTGTTTGTATAGGAGATAGTAGTAACTTAATTGGATATCACATCGCTCCTGGAACTTTTATATATAGTGATTTATATACTAGTGAAACATTTATTATAGCCGCTCAAACATATAATAATAACCACCCTTATTTTAATAAAGGGGAGGTTGTTAATGGAGAGGTAAGTTTTCAAATATGTAAAGATGATAAAAGTGGAATAGTTAAAACCGAACAGGTTATACAAACAGTTTCGATACCATTTAACTCTGGTAAGACAGTAGTTCAAGAAATTATAGATGGAGTACAGGGTTGGCAGGCGGGTAAGTGTTACGAAATGATAGGTTTAAAAGATTGCAGTTCAGGAGTGAGATTTAATTTAAACGACAGAAGGTACTATAAGGGAGATGTTTTAGATAGATGCGGAGAGTTATCTTTTAATGATTTAGTTACAGATGTTTATGTTAGAGAATTTTCATGCTCTTCAACAGTGTTAGATGAAAGTGTAATATATGATTACGAATCTCCAGTTACACCAACGAGCACAGTCACTGAAACAGCTACGGTTACACCAACAGTCACTATAACTACAACAGCAACCCCAACAGTTACAATAACCACAACGATTACAGAAACAGAAACAATAGATTGTAGTGGTTGCTTTGCTTATTATGATTCTGATTGGGAAGATTATAGTAATACCAATTGCTTTGATGGAGTTCCAACTTGTTCAGACCCATGTGCGTGTTCAGTTGTGTTAAATGATAATGGTAACCCAGACGGATTTTTTGGGGGTGGAACAGGGCCTACTTTATCATGTTGTGACGACGAGGTGAGAGGAGATAATGATTGCAACACATGTTAGAATAAAAAAATGAGTGCCGTTAAAATAGAATATAATAATACTGATGTATTTACCCAGCAAAACATTGGCTCCCCTAATGTTTCTAGAAGTACCCAACCTATTATAATGGGAGATATCAAGGGTGTAAAGGAGGTTGTTGACCTAGAAGGTATTATACATGTAGAGGGGGATATTGCTGGTTGTGATTATTTGGGAGTTTTAAAAGATAAGCAACAGGCAATAATTAATGGGTTCTCCGAGGATTACAAAAAACTAACAATAAAAGAAGATGGTTTAGATATATTAGAAAGAGATTTTTGCAAAGTATTAAACATTGATTTTCCAGATCAGAATTATAATAAAATTTTATATTATAAAATAACTTTAGAGTGCTACGACGAGCTACTTCATAATGAATTTTACGGAATATCATCCCCTGTATACAATACAACTATTGTAAAAAACGAAGATGAGACATATTCTATAACTAGAAGTATATCAGCTAAGGGAGAGAACACACAAGACGGAAACGCTGAGGGGAAAAACTCTAACTCGTTAAGTAATTCGTTGGATAATGCCATTAGCTTTGTTAATTCAATAAAAATTAAAAATGTAATTATACCAGAAGGTCTAGATGATTCAAATTTAATATTGATAGAAAGTTCTGAACAAATTGATAGGTTTAAAAATAATTTTTCAATAAATGAAACGTATATAATAGATTCAAAAAATAGAGCAAATCAAGATGCGATATATAGGTATACAATGTCTAGAAATAAAAGTTTTGGAGGGATATCTAGGGTAGATTTTTCAGGAACAATAAAGTATGGAAAAAATTCGAACATAACAAATGTAAGAAATATAATAAATAAACAAGAGGCTTTCGAGAAAATAAAAGAAGCATTTGGCGAGTCAAATTATAATAGCCACCCGAAGGCAATGGTTATAAATGAAGACCAAAATGAAAGGGCGATTTCTTTTACATTTAATTTTGATAACGATGATTCTTATGACGAATGTGGGGTGGGGGAAATAATAAAAACATCTATAGAGGAGGGTGAGAATAGTATAGTTACAGTTTCTGTAGAAGGGACAATAACTAAACTTGGACACTCGACTCAAAAATGGGAAGATGTTGAAAGCTATTTCTTGAATAAAGATTATGATAATTCAAGTTATAGTAGCTGGATACAAGAAATTGCACAAGAAAAAGTTAATAATATTTTTATTGGAATAACATTAGCATCAGAACCAGACACAAAAAATATAACAGAAAATAAAAAAGAGGGGGAGATTTCTTTTAACTATGTTTTTACAAATAAAGAAAAAGAAGATTTTAAAAATTTAAAGAAAAATGTTTCAATAAAAGATAGAGCTCCAAAATATGAAATTGGAATGAATTATGGAGGAACAATGGATGGGTATATAGTTACCAGGTCTGGGTTCCAAAAGGGGGTTGTTTCAGTGTCATTAGAGGGGGAGTATGTAAAATCGTCAAACAATGAAGAGTTGGATAGGTCTAACGCTCTTAACGCGCTAGGAAGCGAAGCTGATTCAATTTTCACAGAGGTAGAGGGTCTGTTTTTTGGGGGACTAAGCGTTATAACAACCGAAAATTCAGAAAGATATAATATACATAATAATGTTACATCTATATCAATCACCAGAGAATATTTTGATGATATTGTGTAATATTGTATAATATAAAGTATGAGCTGCACTTCAAAATACATAGAACGTTTCTGCACAAAATATCTAGGTTTAGGTTTAGATTTTTCTGGTGGATCATCTCCAACTATAGAGGTTACCTTAATAGGTCATCAGAATCCAACAGCAGCACAAATTGCGTATGATCTGAAAAAAATACATCTTCCAATTACTAGGGTTACAGATTGGGATATAGCTTCAATTGAGCATAGTAAGTCTTCATCAGGAGCTATAACCAAAGTTAAATTAATTGATGCTATTTGGGTTGGTTATAATTCTATTTATGTTTCAGCTGGACAATTTAATGGATATGGAGACCACGGTTATATTTTAGGTAAAGAATTTTTCAATGTAACTGGGATTGCAATAGGAAAATATGATAACACACAAAGGAGTGTGATGATGGCTGCAAATGATTTAAGAAAACATTATCATAATCTAAACAGCGGAACATGGTATATTAATGCAGATGGACATATAGTGAAAAGACCAGCAAATATGTCTGTTGATGATTTTATTACAAATCATGCTCCAGGACTACCAAACCCTTTTGTTGAATTTGGAGAGTGGAATTATTATAGCAATGAGCTTTTCGGGTTATTCCCAGTGAAAAACAGCTATGGAATAACTGGAATTCATAATGATAGCGGAACCGCTTTTGATGTTCTTTCTTCTATAGGGTCTAAATTTGGTAAAATTTTTCATGCTAATAGTATATGGGGAGTTGGTTATGAAGATAATTTTAGTGACTATGGCAAACTTAGTGTTTTATCATCGGCTGGTATTGCTGTGCCAGATATAGCTGTTCAGTCATCTACAGCTAAAGACTATGCGGCTGGTTATTCAGCATCATTTATGAATGTAACGAAAGCTCCAGGGAGATATGTTAGAGACCTTAATAAAGCTGATACAACCATCGTTAATAATAATATTAATAATAATTACTCAGCTGAGCCTAAAGGTCAATATGAAAATGGCAAGGTAATGTTAGGGAACAAATTAAATCTATCAGGATTTTACGAAGAAGATGCTTTAGCGTGGACTTTAGTTAAAGATCATCCTATAATGGAAGCATACGGAACAGCAGAATTAATCGCAGCTAATGCAACAAAGATAAAGGGCGATATATCAGATTTATATGGAGGAATAGGCGCGGGAAGAGTTTGGTATCAAGGGGTGGAGGACGTCATAAGAACTGGAGATTCAATAGCAGCCGCGAAATCACAACTGGATATATCAGATAGTAATTATAGTTTTGACGATCAAGTGACAGCCTGGCAAAACGATGGAAGGTTTTGGTACGCTACAAGAGCTACGGATGAAAATGGATCAACTAGGCAGGTTACTGCAAATGGAGAAAGTGCAGATACTTTATATGGAGGATCTTTTGGATTTGAGAATTTTGGAACAGCAGCAAGACCGCTAGGTTCGAAATCATGGAATTTAGAAACAGCTGGTTCAGTATTTTATGTCCCGAGCAATGCTCAATCTGTAGAGTTTGGATTTCCAACTAGTCAAGAAAGCACTATAGGGTCAATAACTGGAGGAAATTGTATAATGATGGATTATGGATCTGTTTCATTTCCAGGGTCAGTTGGTTATGATACATCAACAGCTGGTCTTGAAAATTTTATAGATTTTACATCGAGTGTTTTAGATTCAAATAAGACTCAATTTGGAGGTGTAGCTGCGATTGATCTGGCGGGGTTGAAACAAGAATCTTTAAATTTACTAACATCCGTTAAAAATTCAATAAGAGCGCAGGGCGCTAGGAGAGGTAGTAAAGGAGCTTACGCTTATTGGTCTGGAATAAAAGACCCAGAACTTTGGTATACAGGTGGAAGAAAATCTATCGATGATGAAGGTAGATCAAAATCGTCTTCATCTTTAAGTTCGGAGGAAAAAAAAGAAACCATCAATCAAAATATAGCTGTTCATAGAAAATACGGTGGGAGTAGATGCTCTTTTGCTCCTAGCGGAGGCGCTGTAAGATTAAATAGGCATATTTTTCATAATGTATCATCAATGTCTTGGTACGGGGGAAGTTTAGCGTATGATGTTGATATAGACCATGTGAAGATAATAGACGGGGGGAGAACATTTATGTATCCATATAAAGCTATCGAGGACTGCACTAGTAATATTTATGTACCTTACATCGAATCAATATCTTTCACTCTAGAAAATGCTTTTTACCCTATATCTAGCTCCGCATATAAATATTTAGAAAGTTTAAATATTAGTGTAATAGATGGTAAGGTTACGAACCAATATAAATTTTCACAAAGATCATCCATACCAGACTTGAAAAATTTAAGGTCTGTAGGGTTAAACCTTAAAAAATTAATGAAATGACAATAAATATATCTGCATCACCAGCAAAATTTTACAAAACAAGCGAAGGGGGAGTTGAAATAAATATGTCGTCTGCGGGCGCTGTAATAAATATGGAGCTTGATACTGCGGGTGTAGTAAGTCAGGAATTTATTGATGCTCGACCCGAAAAACCAACATTAAAATTAAGAAGTGTAGAGTGGTGCGACCCTGAAGATGGAACATTATATCACGGTGTAATTCTAGCCACGGAGTTCTGGAAAGCAACTGGGTAATCTTATTAATATTTAGTTAAATTTTAATGTCTGGATGTTGTAAACAATCTTCATTATGCAAAAAGGTAGCTGGTAAAAATATTAGCTATGTGGGTGCATCTGCTCTTTCTCAGCATCCAGAATATGCCACTAACGAATACTTGGCATCAAGGATGGAAACTGATATAGAACCTGGTGGTGGTAGCGCTGAAGGAGTACCTATAGTTTATGATGTAGCAGCTATTAATATTGAAGGATCTAGTGGGTTTCTTGCTGCATGCGGGCTAGGTGGAGTTGGAGGTAAATATAGTATAACTAGACTAAATTCCGACGGTTCGATAAAATACTCAAGTGCGGGGGGAGGCCCCTTGGGTGGAATACCAGCATCAAGAACCAAGGGCGGTGGTTTTGATAGTAGTTATAGATATGGATGGGATGGTTATACGGGAGCTTATGGAGTTTGTGTTTATAGAGACAAAGGGTACTTTACAGCTTGGGGATTGGGAGCTTCTTGGACGAGTTTTAATGGGGGGAATGAAACGCCAATTGTATCAATTAGAGGAGAAATAGTTTTTAAAGTCGCTACGTTCAGCAATTATTTAATGATTGGAACATGCGGGTATTTGCCTGCACCAGGGAATGTAGTTGAAGAGCTTTGGACTTATTCAGCGGCTAGGGGTAGAGCCGCACGTTATGCTGGAACAAGCGGGTCGGTTTATATTTATAATATAAACAGCCTGATAAATTCAGATGGGCGACCTGTAAATGGCAATCCGAGTCCGATTAAAGTAATAAATAATGTTAATCATGTAACATGCATGGCAGGTGGAGAAAATTATGGATTTTATGGAACTAGATCTGGGGTAACAAAAGTTTCGGTTGAATACAACTCAGAGACTAAAAATTATACAGTAGATACCACTGGTGTTGCTGGGGGATTATGTACAGGAATAGATGCCTTAGGTGATGACGTATATAGTACTCATGCTAATGGGTCTATTAATAAAAACGGAAGCGGTTTTCAATCAAACTCTGCATCTAACGCAAAAATATGTTACGATAGTTTTTTAACTGAAAATTGTTTCGACTTTTTTACTCAAACACAAGGTCAGGGGTATTATTCTTTTATACCATTCAGTTACTCTAATCCAACATCAAGTACTGAGCGTGATGTTTTTCCTGTTTGTACTTATTCTGAAGTTAATAATAACACAGCTGAACAAGTGGGGAGTTTCCCGAGTGGTATTGGGGTTGGTTCAGATGGAACAGTGATAGTTAGTTTTTTTCAGCAAGGTTTTACTATTGATGGTAAGCATTATTCTGGGCTGATTGGTCAGCCGACAAACTGTTCTGGGTTTAATAGGTCGAAAGCTTCTGACCCGCCTAGAAACATTAATAGTGAGTATACTTTATCTTGTGGAGCAGTAGCTGTTGGATGTGGAGAAGCATATATTGCTGATTCTGTTCAATTTACTTTAGGTGGGTGTGGTCCAGGTTGGTATAATCCTGTTCAGGATATAACAAATAAAGATGAAATTATAAGATTAACTAAACTATGGGGTTACTCGGGTGGAGTATTAAAAATAAAATAATTTTTTGAAAAAAAATATTTATATATTATTATATATATAATGACGTTGAAAATTTTAGAAATATATGTATTAGGATTTATGTGTGCATTAAATTGGATATTCATATGGCAGACAACAACATTAAAATGCAAATTTGCAAAACTATGGCTTTTCTTAAGAAGAAAAAAAGCTATGATGTACACCCCTACAGACTTTGAAGAATACGCTTATAAAAATTGGGGTTTATTGGGAGAGCTTTTAACATGCCCGATCTGTTACTCTCATTGGGTTAGTGGAATTTTTTCTTCAATTATATGTTTTTATCTTGGTGGTGATTTTGCTATAGTACTTTTTGCTTTTTTTACACAACCAGTTTTAATATATTTTATATTAAGAAAATATATAGGATAGAATCAATTATTCTTAATAATATTCAAAAGTATCCTAGCTTCTTTTGATGGAATGTCGTCAAAGGAATTCCAGGAAGGAGCTTCAGGGTTAACATAAGAATTAGAATTTTTCAACATTAATAAATAGTCTTTGAAGCATTCAAAATTTTGGCAGTTTATATTTTCTCTGCAAAATTTCTCTAAGGTTGAATGTATAGAAAACGAGCTATTACTTACGTTATCTTGAGATTTGTTTTGATTGTCGGATGTGTCCATTTCGTCCATACCAACAATATGCACATTTAAAAAATTTCTTACACATCTAACAAAAGCCCTATTACAAGCAATTGTTTCCAAAAACTTTTTAGCGAAACTACTGGTGTTATGAATAGTTGCGTTAGCCATGTCTTCAAACATAATAGGGTTGTTACCTGTTTCATAATTAGCTATAAACTGGATAGAACAACTAACAGCCACATGATCGTGCTCGCATTTTACCGTTTCGTAAGAACAGCTTGAGAAGCCTCTAAGGCGCGCAAGCTCCTTAATTCCGCTAAGTTTAATTAGTAATTGGTGATCCTTTAAGCCTTCTATTGCCTTAGGTAAAGGCTTGTTGAATCTTTCAAACCAAAGTTTATTGGGGAATAAATGCTCTTCTTTAACCATAGCTCTCCAGTCAACAGAGCCGTCTTCATTAAATATATAATCAACATTAGAAAGTAATCCAAAATCATTTCTAGTATATATTTCAGGCCCTGAAGTTTTGGAGGAGGGTGTTTGTTTTTTTGTCATGAAAATGATATTAACATAAATCTAATAAAGATGTCAATCATTATTTTGAGATTTAATTTGTATGGATATCCTGTGAACTAAAATCTTTTCTATAATTTTACTTAAAAGATTTTTTACAACTTCTATTTCGCCAGGTTCAATTGGGATTTTGAAGGTGTCCGAACCATTACGTGTTATGGAAATACCAAAAGCTGGTAAAACTTGCATTTTCTGCTCAAATTTTTTAGTGTTTTTGTTTAACTGGCTAACTTTAATTTCCTTATCCCAGGGGGACAACTTTATTGTTGTTTTATTTTCTCCGTATGTGTGAAAAGTGTTGTATTCATATCTATTAGTAAAAGAGGATAGCATTGACCCACATTCAAATTCATTAAATTTTAATGTTATGTTTTTTTCTGGGTCGCTTCTATTTTGAGAAAAACTGCCAGTTTTTGATTCTCCGTTCCAGTTGTACTGTTTAATTGCGTTGATGAACAAGCAGGGTTCCTGATTTTTTTGTTGAACTCCGTACCTAAAGCTAAATGCACAGCCAGTATTTTTCGAATTTGGTTTATATATTGATATACTCATGATTAAAAATCCACAGAGAATTTGTTATTTTGTTTTAATTTTTGTTTTATTTCTTCTGAATGCTTCGCTCCTTTTCTTTGTTTAGAATATTCTTTGAAATATTTTTGTTGCACTGGGTCTACCCCACCATTCATTGATTTTCTTTTATCAGAAAGCTCTTTTGAGTAGTCGAGCATATCTCCATAGGAGCCTTTCATGCCGCCTGTTTTGTTGACAAAATGAGTGTTATCAAATGGATTTATGTTTGAATCTGTATTAAGTTGAGGGTTGCTCCATACTCTTGCCCACTTTAATCCAGAATCATCGATATAAACATGTTCTTCATTCATGGACTGAACTAATTCTATGAATTCTTCTTTAGCGGGGTGTTTGTATACATAAACAGGCATTACTGTATATAATATATTAAATACAACAAGAAGTCAAATAAAAAGTGTAAACATATATATGTTTTTATTTTTAATAACTTTTTTATCAGCTATTTCAATATCATTGATAGGGGGATATTTTAGTATTATAGGTTTGTCCACTATTTTTCCAGGCTCTAAAACGTCTGTAATTGTTATGGGAGCGGCTTTAGAAATCGCTAAAGTTATAGCTGTTTTGTGGCTACATGAAAATTGGGATAAACCTAAAATAATTATTAAATTATATTTAATATTTTCTATTTTAATACTAATGGGTATCACGAGCTTAGGAGTTTTTGGATACTTAAGTAAAGCGCATGTAGAGCATCAGAATTTAGCAAATGCGGAAATAATACAAATAGAAACTATAAACGAGAGAATAAAAAAAGAGGAATTATTTATTAAGCAGTATGAGGGAGCCGTTAATACTATAAAAAAAGAAGAAGGAGAACAAAGAAGAACCAACGAAGTTGAATTAGATAGATCCGAGAGATTAATTAATTCAATAAATCTAAAAATGGAAAAAAGTATTGAAATTGAAAATGGGTCCATTAAATCCTTGAATGACAGGATGAAAATTTTAAACTTAGAGGTTGATAATGTAGAGAAAAGAAACTCGGGTTTATTTAGTAATAAGAAAGAGGCTTTAAAAAAAATACAAGAACAGCAAAAGGAGGAAAGGGTATCAATACAGGAAGATATTAAATATCATAAAAATAACATAAAGATAATTAAAGAGAAACACGATAAAGAATACGAGGAAATAAAATCTTTAATGAATTCTTTTAGGGTAAAAGAAAACATAGGTAGTAAAAATTTAGATGAAATTAATAATCTAAACAGTTTGATAAAAAAATCTTTATTGGAAATTGAAGGTTTAAGGTTAGAGAAAAATAAACTAGGTTCTGTGGTGATGAATTTAGAATCTGAGATTGGACCTCTGAAATATTTCGTGGGACTGGTTAAAGATTTAGGAATAGCCCAAATAGGTCCAGATCAAGCTGTTAGAATTATTATATTAATAATAGTTTGTGTTTTTGATCCTTTGGCTGTAGTACTGTTAATCGCAGCTCAACTTTCTTTTGGATCTACAACCTGTAAAGAAAGCCCCGCTTACAAAAAAATGAAGCATAGGGTTTTGTTTTCTCCTTTTAAAAGGAGAAATTAAAATTCAAACTCCTGTTCAAATTGATCCATAGCTTCATTAGAATCTATATCTTTATTTTCTTCTGGAGATGATTTTTTACTTTTCGAGAGTTTGGGTTTGCTTTTAGTTTCATTTTCTAGTTTTTGACCAAACTGAACTTTCCCAGAATAACCATCTACATTAACAGTGAAGGTCGTGCAGTTTATTTCTTCGCCGCTGCCAGTGTTCTTGGTGTATTGCTTCGGAATAATAGAAGCGTTTGTGATAAAAACCTGAGCTCCTTTTTTAAGCATCATGCATTTTTCTCCTTCTTTGCCCCATACGTCTACATAAAAATATAACGCAGATTCGTTGTGAGGATTATTAACTGCAATTCTGAATTTTGCAACTTTAGTTTTTCCCGCCTGTTTGATTTCTGGATCAGCAACTAAATTGCCAATACAGTGAAATTGATTTAAGTAAAAAGCCATTATATTTTTTCCTTTCTTATTTTTTCTATATATTTATTATGTACATTTATGCAGCCTTGAACGCTGAGATTTATTTTAGGGGATTGGGCTACAACACTCCAAGGCATCACAGTGTTGTTTTCGCCATCTAAATATCTAAGTTTAAATATCTCATAAAGTCGCAAGTCTTTATTATTCTTTAATTTTTTTAAAAACTCTTCTAGGGCGTCTTTTTTTTCTAGAGAAATTATTGAAGTGTCAGAGTATTGGATATTGTTTAGATCTTCTTGTTTTATAGCAACTTTCTTAGTGTTGGATTCTTTATTTTTGTTATAGAGATTCAAGCAGAACCACTTTATTCTACTAGCTAAATAAGTGCTGAATTTAGCTCCTTTATCAGGATCATAGTCTAATATACATTCATATATAAAACTTTCTCTATTTGGTAAGAAGTCGTTTTTATAAAAATCAAAATTGCCATACATATATTTAGAGCACATTTTAAAAAAAATACCACTATGAGCTTCCAAGATTTCGCGAAAGTTTTTGGTTGTATTTTTTCCAGATTTGATCTCGTTTATTATTTCATTTTCGTTTAATTTTTTCATTTATAAATTCTTGTATGAATGGTAAGCCCTTGGAATGATCCCCTTCAAATGAACTCCAGTTTATTACATAATCCGAATTTCTCTCTAGAGACGGAGTGTAGGCTTCTTCTTCTGAGTTTATAGGCTTGAATCCATGTCTACTTACATGAACACAACAAGAGTCTTTGAATTTATTTTTTAAAAATTCTTGTTCATTAGGGTACCTAGTATCTGTTATGACAGATATAATTCCTTTAGATTCATTTTTTTGAAGCTGAGGCTCTATAACTTTAATCCAGAAATTCTTATCCATCTTTCTGCCGAGATCAGTTCCATATGCAACCAATAATGGTCTAACTAGTTCTTTCTCAATTGCTGTTGGATTAAGTATATCTATATTAAATTTACGTTTAACTAAGGGTCTTAAGTCTTTTTTTATTTGATCGGCAAAGGCTAGTCTTTTAATTTTTAATTGGTAATTCTTGGATTGAGACTTCAATAAAGAGAAAAATGTGTCTTTACCTGAACGAGCTACTCCTGATACTGCTATAATCATATTAAGATGGGATTATTTTTTTGAATTTTTTTGATAGGTCATGTCTACCTATATTGGATAATATATAAGGTGTTGATAATATTTTGCTATGATCTTGATTAAAGTTTATACAAAACTTAGAGCAGTTTAATGAAATTATTGCTGGACTTAGCTTTAAGTTGGCACCTTCATTATCTAGCATTAGCTCTAATGCCTTAGATGCAGCCTCTTCATGATTTGAGGCCACAACTGACACTTCCCAGTTCGCTGATGTTATGAAATATAAATTTTCAAAATCATTGGTGATCAATCTTGATATATTTTCTTTAGGCATTGATATAAGATATCAGTTTTTAACAAAAAGTCAAGTTTTTTTACAAACTTGTATGTATTTATTTATAATATTAACTTTTGAGTCTTTATATATCCTAATATATATATTAATATATTATATATATCTTGTTTTGTTGATAACATCATAAAATATTTTACTTGTAAAAACTTTAAGTTTTTGATATATTAATTTTAGCTATCAAAAGTTTGTGTATGATAGTTGATTAATAAATATGAAAATTAAGAAACGAAACGGCAGGTTAGAAGATTTTAATGTAGAAAAGATAAATGCTAGTGCTGAAAGAGCTTGCGTTGGAATAGAAGATGTATCAGCTAGCGAGATTGTGCTAGATGCTCAATTACAACTATTCGACAAGATAACGACTAGAGAAATAGATCAAGCTCTAATATTTTCTGCCCGCGAAAAGATTGAAAAAGAACCTAATTACTCCTTTGCTGCCGCACAGCTATTGCTCAACACTTTATACAAAGAAGTTTTTAAAGAGGGTGTGGACTCCGATACGTTTAAACTCCAATATAGGAAAAGCTTCATTCAAAACACAAAAAAATTAGTTAAGGAAAATAGACTAGATGAGCGTTTACTGGACTTTGATCTCGCTTTCTTGTCTGAAAATATAAAAATCAGAAGAGATAAAAACTTAAAATATCTCGGAGTTCAAATTCTTTACGATAGATATTTTCTTAGAATAGACGATAAGATTATGGAAACTCCGCAATCTTTTTTTATGCGTGTTGCTATGGGGCTTTCTATCGACGAGGATAATAAAAACGAAAGAGCTGTTGAATTTTATAATTTAATTAGCCAGCAGCTTTATACCCCATCTACCCCAACTCTTTTTAACAGTGGAACCACTCATTCGCAGCTTAGCTCTTGCTACCTTAACACTTTTGATGATAGCATTGATGGTATCTTTGATGGTGCCTGGCAAGAAGCCAGAAAATCAAAATATGCTGGCGGTCTCGGTCTTGATGTTACTCCTTTTCGCTCCACGGGTTCTCATATTCAAGGAACTAACGGTATTTCTAGCGGGCTAGTTCCATGGCTTAAAATATACAATGATTTATTAGTTGCGGTAAATCAGGGCGGAAAACGTCCAGGTGCTGGCTGTGCTTATCTGGAACCCTGGCACTTAGATTATGAAGACTTTTTAAATCTTCGCAGAAACACTGGGGACGACAGGCTTCGATGTCACGACATGAATACCGCCTCCTGGATTCCCGATGAGTTTATGCGTAGGGTTAAAAATGAAGAAATTTGGTATTTCTTTGACCCTAAATATGCAGACCTTCATGATCGATTTGGAGAAGATTTCGATGTAAGATATAACGAATTATGCAATCAAGCTGATGAAGGCTTAATAAAAAACTACAGAACAACCCCAGCTAAAGAACTATGGAAAAAGATGCTTAAAGTACTATTTGAGACATCTCATCCCTGGAACACATTTAAAGATCCGTGTAACATTCGATACACCAATCAACATGCTGGAGCCGTACGTAGCTCTAATCTTTGCACGGAGATCACCCTTCACACAAAACCGTCTGAATACAAACGAGGCGAAAAAACTAAAATCGGAGAAACCGCTGTTTGTAATTTAGGTTCTATTAATGTACTGAATCACTTATTGGAAGACGGTGATATAGATTTTGATAAACTCAAACAATCTATTCACACTGCTGTTAGAATGCTGGATAACGTAATTGATATTAACTTCTACCCAACCAAAGAGTCCAGTAACTCTAATCTTAAAAATCGCCCAGTAGGATTAGGAGTCATGGGCATACACGATGTACTTCATGTAAAAAATATACCTATCGATAGCGAAGAAGCTATACATTGGAATGATTATTTCTTTGAGTTTTATAGTAGGGAGGCTATTCTTGCTAGCTCAAACTTAGCAAAGGAAAGGGGTCCTTACGAAACTTTTGAAGGTTCTTTGTGGCACCAAAACATTCTACCAATAGATAGTTTTGGTATTTTAAATAAATATAGAAAATCAAAATTTAATAAAAAAGAGTCTTTAAACTGGTCGGAAGTGCGAGATTCAATAAAATCCCACGGAATGCGCAATAGTAATGTTATGGCAATTGCCCCAACGGCCACAATTGGCTACATCAATGGTGTGGAACAAAGCATTGAACCTAATTTTTCCGTTTTATTTGTTTACGAAAATAAAAGCGGTAATTTTTATATCACCAATCCTCATTTTGTTAAAGACATGAAAGACAGAGGTTTATGGAATTCAGAAATTTCAAATTTAGTAAAAAATTGCGATGGAGATTTGTCTCTAATAGATGATTCTATACCAGATATCTTAAAAGAAAAATACAAAACGGCTTTCGATAGAGATATGTTCAAACTAATAGACTGCAACTCAGTTCGACAAAAATGGATAGATCAGGCTGTTAGCTTCAACCTCTACAATAAAACAACTTCATTAAAATACTTAAACGATATATACTTTCATGCTTGGGAGAAATGCTTAAAAACAACTTATTATTTAAGAAATCGTGCTGCTAGTAAAATCGAGAAGTCTTCTCAATCAGAAACCGAGCCAAAAAATAAGTCTTGCAGCCTAGAAGCTAAAGATCGTGGCGAAAGTTGCGAAAGTTGTCAATAATTATGTGTAATACATGTGTATTTGTGTGTACCTACATAAAGCATGGCAAAATCTTTAAAAAAACAAAATAAAATATGCGTTTTCTACCCCTGCACTCAAAAAGAGTTAGAATCTGGCGGTTTATATCAATCTATTGTAAAAATAATCTCAAAAACACCGTCTGAAAAATATTCTTTTGATTTATTTTTAATATTTGATAATTTACCTGAATCCAATTCTAATTTAACTAAAATACTTGATTTAGGAAACACCTTTTATCTAAATAAGATTTACACCCATAGTCTAAACCTTAGTGGCTCTGACAATTTATATATAAAGCATTGGGATAGTAGATCTAGTCTACCAGAAATTATACCCCCTCACGGCTTAAGCTCTGGTCCCAACAACTCTTTCTACCAAAGTTTATACTATCTTCTGTCTCACCCAAATCGCTACCAATACACCCTCTTACTAGAAACAGATATTCAGATTTTAAAAGCAAAATGGCTAGACTATATCTTAAATTTCTGTAACTCTAATGAGTTTTCTATAGCTGGCTCTAAGTATAAAGGTATTCAAAAATGGCACAGAGTATTAGATTACAAAGATCATTTAAACGGAATAGCTATATATAATTTAAATCAAGATTTATATAAAATATTAAAATCCAGCGAAGAACATTTAATTAAATCGGTAAAAAGTGGTGTTCCATTTATTAATTTCGATATAGCTATAGATGAATGGCGAAGATCAGAAGAAGGATCTCGCTTTTTTAATAACTCGAATAAGCTTATAGATACAAAATTTATAACTAATGCTAGCGACCCAGAAGACGCAGGTCTAAGCATGTTTAAGGTTTTAACGCATTACCCAGATACAATAATTCTTCATCATAAAACTAATTCTGACAACTTCTCTTTCACATCTAAAGCTAGCTTAGACACTATCGATTACTTAGATCCTAAAATAGAATTAATCAAAAAATACTCAAAACCCTCACTCAGCAAGCTTAATATTCCTATATTTTTCCACATACCAAAAAACGCAGGTACCTTCATTGAAAGTTTAATTCTTAATTTGTTAAGACGCTATAATAGGCTTTACTTCCAGTCGGAATACCCACGCGAATTAAGAATTACCATCAAGGGGTTAGAATGTTTTAATGTATTTTTTATAGATTCAGAAAATATATTAGGTTTAGATAAAAATATTGAGCATGTAGAGTCAATTACTTATAAATGCGAAATTTCAGATGTTCCGATTGATTTATTTAATTTCATTTCGCCCTTCTCCATCACAGTCAATAGTAATGGATTTAGGCATTTTAACACTCTTTTTAATTTCTTTGATTCGGAATTTTATTCTCTTAGACCTTTCTTGGCCTTAAGAGATCCTCTTGATAGAGCTCTATCTTTATATGAATATAACAATTCCTTTGCTTCTTCTCACGACGAAAAGCACGGCTCCATTTCTTACGACACCTTCATGGACTACACCGCCAGTATGCAGTTTGAAGATGCTTGGGTTATTAGGAACCTCCTGGATGTTAAAGACGAGCATGAAATATCCGAAGCTATTTATGAAAAATTTTTAAAATTTATATCTTATTTTAATATTGTTTTTACGGAGGACTCTGATTTTCCCAGTAAAATAGGGTCTATTTATGAAAATATATATGACGGTTTATCTCCGCACCTAACTCCAGAATCTTGGTTTAAAGATACTCCGCTTACTAAAAACGAAAATAAAAATAAAAAATTCTCGAAAGAATCTCTACCTGAAGAGTATCTGGAAGTTTTTAATGAAAAAACTAAATTTGATTATAAATTGTATAATAGTTTAAAATCCAAGTTTTTAGATTAATATAATTATATTGTGCTTCCAGATTTTTTTTCCAACAAGAGCTTAATTTATATACACTGCCCCTCTTTAAAGTTTTCTGACTTTAACATCTTAATGTCTCAAATTGGCAAAGTTTCATTTGAGCTTAAAAATTGTGAGTTTTTCGTGTCTCCACTAGATAAAAAAATAACTAAAAAACTATCCGAAATAAATTTTACCTTCTACAAAACAGAAGACTACAATCTCCACGATTATAACTTTGATTACTTTATCACAACACCTCGTGATTCCAAAAATCTAAACCATAAAAATCCTAAAAAATTTTTTTTTATAAATGAATCTTCTTTTTCTTTTAAAATTTCTCCCACCTTAATTAATAGTTTTTTATGAGTCAAAAAAGTTTAAGCATAATACTTTGCTCCAAGAACGACAATTATTGCGGCAAATCAATTAAAAAATTAGAATTAATACTTAAATACATCCGTAGGTTTTCTAAACTTCTAAACTCCAAAATTCTTTTCGACGTCATCCTGGTTGACTGGGGATCTTCATTACCCTTATGCAAAAGTCCTATTTTAAATAAAGCGGATTTTAATTTCGTTAAGTTTTTGCATTTTGGTAAAGATTATTGCGACCCATTAAACGGCGACTCTGAATACTCTCAACCCCACGCTCTAAATGAAGCAATTAATCATAGCTCCAGTAACTTTTTTTTAAAAATCGACCATGACACAATTATAGGCCCTTCTTTTTTTCATTGGTTTGATCAAAAATTAAATTTACCTAATTTAGCTTTTTCTTGCTCAAGAAATATTAATTACAATCAACTAGAATCCATTGATAAAATTCTACTCAGTGATAATTTTCAAGATTTTAACTTAACAGAAACCCAACATTGCTTTAATAAAAAATCCAACGAAAAGTTCTTTCCGTTTTTTGGTTGTCAACGTGGTGTTTTATTTTTTTCCAAAAATGCGGCTCATATCAATAATGGTTTTAATCAAGACTTAGTTTTTCAAAATTATCAATCTATAGATTTTATAAATAGATTATTACACAAGTACAACATTTATAATTTAGGCTTGAAATTAAACTTTGACTTTTACCATGTAGAACATCAACATAAAGATGGATTACATAGAATATCAAATTCTTTTCTATATAAAAATAATATTTTTTCACCTCAAAATAAAAATAGAAAATTAAAAAATAAATTATAATATATATAATATATGAAAGTTTTAGTTACAGGTGGAGCTGGTTATGTAGGGTCTGTTTTAGTTGAAAAACTATTAAAAAAAGGTTTTAAAGTTTGTGTCGTTGACAATTTAATGTACGACAATGGGTTCACATTGATCCCTCATTTTAATAATGCTAAATTTCAATTCATAAAAGGCGATGTTAGAGATAAATCTCTAATGAAAAATTTAGTTCATAATTTTGAATTTGTTATACATCTTGCTGCTATTGTAGGTTTTCCAGCTTGCCGCAAAAACCCTCAATTAGCTAGAGAAGTAAATGTTCACTCCACCAAACATATCTCTTCTTTACTTTCCTCAGATCAGGGTGTTGTTTATGCTTCAACAGGCTCTAATTATGGAATTATAGAAAACCAAATCTGCACAGAAGAAACTCCCTTAAATCCAATTAGTTTATACGGCAAAACAAAGACGAAAGCTGAAGAAATTTTCCTCAACGAAAATGGAGCGGTTGCTTATCGTTTTGCTACCGCTTTTGGCCTTTCCCCTAGGATGCGTTTAGATTTATTAATTAACGACTTTGTTTACCAAGCCATCAATAACAAAACCCTTGTTATGTTTGAAAAATCATTTAAGAGAACTTTCATTCATGTTAACGACATGGCAGATAGTATTATTTATGCTATAGAAAATTACGACAATATGAAGAACGACACTTATAACATTGGCGGGGATTTCAACAATTTCAATAAAGAAGAAATAGCATTAATGATTAAAGAAAGAGTGGATTATTACTTACACTTTGCTGAAATAGGAGAAGACGAAGATAAAAGAAATTACGAAGTTTCTTATGAAAAAATAAACAACAAAGGCTTTAAAATCAAAACATCTGTCAAGGATGGTATAAATGAATTAATTAAAGCTGTTCCAGCTTTAGATAGCAGAAGTAAATATAAAAATGTATAAAAAAATATTAATAACAGGAGGCTCGGGATTCCTTGGTCGACAAATAGTTAACGAATGTAGTCAAGAATTCGAAGTTCTTGCTCCAAGAAGCTCTGAATTCAATCTTTATGATTATGAATCTACTTCTAATTTTATTAAAGAGCATAAACCAGAAGTGGTAGTTCACTCGGCTGCTTACTACGGGGGCTTAAATATCAATATCGAAGAACCCGCTAATCTTTTTAGAAATAACACCATAATGACAGCAAACATTTACGAAGCCGCTGCTAAAAATGGTGTTAAAAAAGTTGTGGCTGTAGGTTCTGCATGTGCTTACCCAGGGGAAGTTATCGGAGACATGAAAGAAGAAGATTTCTGGAGTGGCCCTATGCACGATTCTGTTATTGGATATGGTTCTTCTAAAAAAATCCAACTCATTGCTCAAAAATCTTACTTCCAGCAATACGGCTTACTCGGTAACCACCTTTCTCTAACCAATTTATACGGAGAGCACGATGTTTTTCAAATTTACAGAGCTCATGTAGTCGCCGCCTTAATTAAAAGATTTTCCGACGAAATTAATAATTCTTCTATAACAAACTGGGGTGATGGAAGTCCAGTTAGAGAATTTTTATATGTAAAAGACGCTGCAAAAGCGATCAAAATTTCTATCAATGCGGAGTCTGACCTTGAACCTATCAATATAGGAACTGGAGTAGGAACATCAATTAAAGAGCTTGCTGATCTTACAGCTAAATATATGAATTACCAAGGAGAACTAAAATGGGACACTTCTAAGCCTAACGGAGTCATGAGAAAAGTTCTCGATGTAACCAAAATGAAGTCTAAGTTTCCTGATTTTATGCCTATTTCTTTTGAAGAAGGTTTGCGGCAAACAATTTCCTGGTATTTAAAAAACAAACAATCCGCAGATTCTAGATCATAAAAAATTTCTTTTTCATGGAGGTTTTGTGTAAAAGTTTTTTACAGTCTCCATGTCTAATATAAATATATTTTCTAGCGAACCCACAACTTTCTCTGGGAGTTTGTCTGGTTCATCTGGAACCTCTCAAACTTTAAGTTCTGAGGGGTTTTTTATTGGTAAAAACCTAACACATTCATATACTTTTTTTGTAGAAAATTCTGGTATCTCAGATGCAGTAGTCAGAGTTTGCGTTTCTAACTTAAAAGATTTCTCTGTTTGGACTTGTATTTACACCGAAAAAATCGACTCGGGATCCTCCAAGAGTTTTTACTTTAATGATGTTTTTAACTTTGAATACACAAAGATTGAATTTACATCCTCCTCTGGAGAATTAATTTTTAATTCGGTTCATAATCCTGTATATAAACCTAAATCGTCTGGAGATTTTCCTGTTAATTTTTATACTCCTACAGAAACTTTTAGTAGTACCCCAACCCTTACCCCTAGCACTCCACCAACCACAACGGTTACGGAAACAACTACGATTACATCAACAGTAACCGAAACGGCTACGATCACACCAACAGTAACCGAAACGGCTACAGTTACTGAAACGGCTACAATCACACCAACAGCTACAGTTACTGAAACGGCTACAATCACACCAACAGTAACCGAAACGGCTACGATCACACCAACAGTAACCGAAACGGCTACAGTTACTGAAACGGCTACGATCACACCAACAGCTACAGTTACTAAAACGGCTACAATCACACCAACAGTAACCGAAACGACTACGATCACACCAACAGTAACCGAAACAGCTACTATCACACCAACTACAACGGTTACTGAAACTATTACAGCGACAGAAACTACTACAGCGACAGAAACTACTACAGCTACGGAAACTACCACGGTTACACCAACAGCTACAGTTACAGAAACAGCTACGATCACACCTACCACAACAGTTACGGTCACCCCAACCATAACAGTTACCGAAACAGCTACGATCACACCAACAGCAACCGAAACGGCTACAGTTACTGAAACGGCTACGATCACACCAACAGCAACCGAAACGGCTACAGTTACTGAAACGGCTACAATCACACCAACAGCAACCGAAACGGTTACGATCACACCAACAGCAACCGAAACGGCTACAGTTACTGAAACGG